>Ga0187849_1000926_pt1 | contig 35776 bp, 27 predicted proteins | sample June2016WEW_4_10_2_FD_132412 | JGI IMG/M metagenome (GOLD analysis project Ga0187849, IMG submission 132412) | Peatland microbial communities from SPRUCE experiment site at the Marcell Experimental Forest, Minnesota, USA - June2016WEW_4_100 | ecosystem: Environmental > Terrestrial > Soil >...
TAGCGGGGCGGCACGGCCGGCACGGCGATGTGGAAGCCGGTGAGCGCCGCGGTCTCGAACGAATCCACGTTGGCCACCAGCGGGCCGGTCGGCAGCGTGTGCCAGGCCATGTCGAGCAGCGCGGCCGCCACGTACTCGGTGGTCGCGAAGCCCTGATCGAACGTCTTGGTGCGCTTGATCTTGTCCACCAGCGCCTGCGGCATCGGCGCGCCGGTCTGGTAGTGCCTGGCGAAGTGCGTGAACACGGCCGGGTAGAGCGCCCAGTTCTCGTTGAACTGCGACGGGAACTCCACGAAGTCGGTGGGCACGTTGGTGCCGGCGAGCCGCGGGTAGTCCACGGTGGTCAGCAGCGCGTGCAGGGCGTGCCCGAACTCGTGGAACATCGTCGTCACGTTGTCCCACGTCAGCAGCGCCGGCTGGCCGGGCGCGGGCTTCGTGAAGTTCGCGACGTTGAAGACCACGGGCTGCGTGCCGAGCAGGCCCGCGCCGTCCACGAACGTGTCCTCCCACGCCCCGCCGCTCTTGGCGTCACGCTTGAAGTAGTCGCAGTACCAGATCCCGATCGCCTTCCCGTCGGGGCCGGAGACCTCGAAGACGCGCACGTCGGGATGGTAGACCGGGATGTCCTTCCGCTCCTTGAACGTGAGCCCGTAGAGTTGGTTCGCGGCGTAGAAGACGCCGTCCTGGAGCACGCGGTCCAGCTCGAAGTACGGCTTGATCTGCGACTCGTCGAGGTCGTACTTCGCCTTGCGCACCTGCTCCGCGTAGAACTGCCAGTCCCACGCGGCAACCTTGAAGCCGCCGTGCTGCTGGTCGATCAGCGCCTGCATGTCAGCCTGTTCGCTGGCGGCCTTCGCCACCGACGCGGGCACCATGTCGGTCAGCAGCTTGATGGCGTTCGCCGGCGTCTTGGCCATCTGGTCGTCGAGCACGTACGCGGCCCACGACGGGAAACCGAACAGCCGGGCCTTCTCTGCCCGCAGCTGCGCGAGCCGCGTGATCACCTGCCGCGTGTCGTTGCTGTCGCCCTTCTCGGCCCGCGTCGTCGAGGCCTCGAACAGCTGCTGCCGCACCGCGCGGTCGGTGAGCTCCACCTGCGCCGGCTGCTGCGTGGTGTTCTGGAGCGGCAGCACCCAGCCCATGACCTTGCGGCTCGCCGCCGCCTCGTGGGCAGCGGCCAGCTCGGCTGGGCCCAGGCCGGCCAACCGGCTCGAGTCGGTCACGTGGACCGCGCCCGCCTTGGTCGCCGCGAGCAGCCGCTTCTGGAAGTCGGTGGTGAGCGTCGCCTCTTCCTTGTTCAGCTCACGCAGCTTCGCCTTGTCCGAGTCGGAGAGCAGGGCGCCCGCGCGCACGAAGTCCTTGTAGTAGCGCGTGACCAGGAACTGCTTGATCGAATCGAGGCCCAGCGTCGTGCGGCGGTCGTAAAGGCTCTTGATCCGGTGGAACAGCGTGTCGTTCAGGTAGATGGCGTCGTTGTGGGCGGCGAGCTTCGGCGCCTCGTCCGTCTGGACCTGCTGCAGCGTGTCGTCGGTGTTGGACTGCGTCAGCGCGAAGAAGACCTTCGATACCCGGCGCAGCAGCGCGCCCGACTTCTCCAGCGCGATGATCGTGTTGTCGAACGTCGGGGCCGCCGTGTCCGTCGCGATCGCGTGGACCTCGGCGATCTGCTGGCGCATCCCCTCTTCGATCGCCGGCTGGTAGTCGGCGTCGTGGATCTTGTCGAACGGCGGCGCCTGGTACTGCAGCGGGCTCGCCGCGGCGAAGGGATTCTGCTCGGTGAACTTCGCGGGACCGCCGCGGCCGCAGGCGACCACGGTCATGCCGGCGAGGACTGCGAGACGACGCAGATCAGCCATGGAACGTTCTCCGATTCGAGGGGACGAACGCTCCAAAGTACGCTGCAACGAGCGGGCCAGCGGGGCGCGGGGCGCGTCAGGGGCTCACCGCCGCCGGTGCATGGCTTGCCGGACGGGCGCGCAGGTCCTCCAGGTGATCCAGCGTGTAGACCACGGGGCCGGGGCTGCCGTCCTGGTTCCAGGCCTCGAACTCCGGCTCCCAGTACATCGCGCCGATCCCTCCCGGCGCCTTCTGCACCGTGTTGACCAGGTCCACCATGAACTGCAGGCGGCCCTGGGGCGTGAGCGGCCACATCATGTCCGGGTTGTCGGCGAGGTGCGAGTTGCCATAGCCCGTTTCGGCGACCAGGAACTCCTTGTGATAGCGGCGGAAGGACTCGTTCATGTTCAGCCACAGCTGGTCGAGCGTGCCGTGGCGCCACTCCGGGTAGAAGCTCTCGGCGATGATGTCGTAGGGGACGTGCGCCGCCTCGAGATGGTCGAAGAACCACTTCGTGGTCGCCCAGTCCCCGCCGCGATCGATGTGGATCGCGATCTTCGGCGGCGTGTCGCCGGCCCCCGCCATCACGCCGCGGATCCCGGCCTTGAGGATCCGCGTCAGGTGGTCCCACTGCGCGACCGAATCGGACGGCTGCGGCGGCAGGTACTGGGTGCTCCCGGGGACCGCGAGCTGCCCCAGCGGCCAGAGGGTGCCGCGCGTGATCTCGTTGCCCACCTGCACCCAGTCCGGCATCGCGCCCGCGTCCTTGAGGGCCTTGATCGTCTCGCGGCTGTAGACCTCCACCTGCCGTTCGAGCGAGTCGAAGCTCAAGCCCCGCCACGCCACCGGGATCTCCTGGTGCTGGGGATCCGCCCAAGTGTCCGAGTAGTGGATGTCGAGGAGGAAGATCGCACCCGCCTGCTTGATGCGCCGGGCGAGCGGGATCGTGTTCTCGAGCGAGTTGTCGGGCGCCTCCCGCACCGGCGAGACGAACACGCGCAGGCGGAAGGCATTCCATCCGTGGTTCTTGAGGATGGTCAGCTCGTCGCTGGGCGTGCCGTTCTCCTGATAAGCCGGGAACCGGTTCCTGAAGCGATCCGCGGCATCGAGGTAGGAGATGTCGGCGCCGAGGTAGAAGGGCCGCTCGGGCGTGGCGGGCGCGGGGCGCGCGCGAGGCGTCGAGCAGGCGGACGCGAGCAACATGGCTGCGGCGAGGTCGGACCAGCGCATACCACCCTCCTGCTTGGTTCTGGACGCGGCCAGCTTCTGGTCGGAACCCGGTCGGCCGTTTCGGATCCGCCGTGGCCGTGGGGCCAGAAGATGACGGGTCGGGAGCCCGGCGGCAACGCCCGCGACGTGCCGCGATGCGCTATGTTGGGAAGGCTCGCCAGGGAGGACCCGTGACTCGGTTCTGCGTGCGTGCTCTGCGACACGCCCTGCTCGGTGGAGCGTGCGCCGCCACCTTCTTCGGCGTGGCGCCCGCGCAACAGGTCGCGCCTCCGGCGGCCGCGCGGAGCGGCCTCACCATCCGGCTGATGTCGGTACCGGCCACCACGCCGGCGGGAGCCGTCATCTACGTCGCGGGCACCTTCAACAACTGGGACCCGGGGGCGGCGGGCTACCGGCTCACCTCGCAAGGAAAGCAGTACGCGCTCACCCTCCCCGATTCGGTGCGCGGACCGGTGGCATTCAAGTTCACGCTGGGCTCGTGGGACCGGGTGGAGGTCACGGCGACCGGCGGCGGCGTCGCCAACCGGACCTTCACGGTTCCTGCGGCCGGAAGCGCGACCTACACGGGGTCGGTGGCCGGCTGGCAGTCCGGACCCGCGCCCGAGCGGCCGCACACCGCGACGCCCTCCGTCTTGATCCTCGACACGGCCTTCCAGATGCCGCAGCTCGGCCGCACGCGGCGCGTGTGGCTCTATCTCCCGCCCGACTACGCCACGTCCAACCGGACGTACCCCGTGCTGTACCTGCACGACGGGCAGAACGTGTTCGACGCGGCCACGAGCTTCGCCGGCGAGTGGGGCGTGGACGAGACCCTCGACAGCCTGCATCCGGCGGGAGATCCGGGCGTCATCGTCGTCGCGGTCGACAACGGCGGCACGCACCGGATGGACGAGTACCAGCCGTGGCGGAGCACGGACACGAGATTCGGCGGCGGGGAGGGCGCGCGGTACGTGGACTTCATCGTCCAGACCCTCAAACCATACGTCGACGCGCACTACCGGACGCGGCCGGATCGCGTGAACACCGGCATCGGCGGCTCGAGCCTCGGCGGGATCATCTCCTTCTACGCCGCCCTGCAGTATCCCGACGTGTTCGGACGGGCACTGGTCTTCTCGGCGCCGTTCTTCTTCGAGCCGCAGCTCTTCGCCCTGGCGCGCGCCTACCGGCGGCGCGCGAGCCCCACGCGGTTCTACTTCGACACCGGGCTCAACGAGGGCACGACGGAGCTGGGGCTGCCGTACCGCGCGATGGCCCACTCTCTCCAGGCGATGGTGGACACGCTGGCCGCGGCGGGCGTGGACACAGCCGCGGACGTCCGCGCCCTCCTGCCGGCGGACGGCGCGCACGCCGAGTGGTTCTGGCGGCGCGAGTTCCCGGCCGCCTATCGCTGGCTGTTCGGGGGAAACGCTCCGTAGCGGCGCCGCCACCAGCGCATCCTGGGCGAGATCCTCGGCCAGGCCGACGTCGCGCACCATCCGCGCGAGAGCGGGCCCGCTTCATCCCCGTTGTCTACGCGCCGTCGTGCGCGCGCTGCAGGGCCCCGATGTCGAGCTTCACCATCTTGAGCATCGCCTGCGTCGTGCGCCGCGCCTTCACCGGGTCCGGATCGCCGATGAGCTCGCCCAGCTTCTGAGGCACGATCTGCCACGTCACGCCGAATCGGTCCGTGAGCCAGCCGCACTGGATCTGCTTCCCCCCGGCCGAGAGGCCGTCCCACAGGGCGTCCAGCTCCGCCTGGGTCTCGCAGTTCACGCTCAGGGAGATGCCCTGCGAGAAGGAGAAGCTCGGGCCGCCGTTCAGCGCGACGAACGATTGTCCCGCGAGCTCGAAAGCGATGGTCATCACCGAGCCCTTCGGGCCCGGGCCCGCGTCCCCATACCGCGTGGTCTTCACGACCCGCGAGTTCGGGAACAGCGAGGTGTAGAGCTTCACCGCCTCTTCGGCCCGATCGCTGTAACTCAGAAACGTCGTGATCTTCTGCATGTCGGTGTCCTCCGCTCCGCGCCGCAGACCGGTTACGCGCGCTGGTACGCCGGCTTGTCCGGCATCAGCCGCACTTCGCTCTCGCCTCTGCCCATGATTGCGAGGAACCGCTTCGCCAGCTCGACGATCTCCGGACGGGGCGCCGGGCGGCGGCCGATTATCCGGTGGGACCGCCGAGGCGCGGCCTGTCTTCCGCGGATACGACCCCCTCGACGAAGCCGAAGGCAGCTCGCCCGACGACCTGGACGACGCGCGGAGAGTCCTTCGCGTCGGCCCGGCCGGCGCCCTTCAGGGCGAAGAAACCGGCGAACGCGCGGCCCTGGCACTCCACCCGCACGCCGGCCGGCAGGCGCAGCTGGACGTACCCCATGAACGCCCTCACGTTGATCACGGTGACGCCCGGCTCGAACTGGGCGCCGGTCAGGTCCAGCTCGACGTAGCCCAGTCGCCCCCGCACCTCCAGGCGCCGCGGGACGACGCCCGACCACTGCCGCTCGACGGCTGAGAGCAGCGCGGCCACGCGCGGAGCCTTCGGCGGGGCGGGGACGACGGCGGTCGTCTCGGAGATCGATGCGGGCAGGTCCGCCACGATGGCGTCGAGCTCGGCGCCCGACGCGGCGTGATAGACGCGCTCGAGTCGGTCCTCGAGGTCGTCCTCGCTGATCAGGTCGCCGGCGAAGAGGCGGGTGAGCCGCTCGACGACCCGCTCGCGCGCGTCGGGCGCGGGCAGGCTTACCGGGGGCGGATCGCCGGGACGGCGCGGCGCCGTCACGCCCGGCTACTCGCTGCGCGCCGCGGCGGCCGGCGGCGCGATGCCCGCCGCCCGCATCAGCTCCCGCTGCACCTTCGTCACGCGCTCGACCTGGCCCTTGGCCGGATACCGCTCGTAGAAGCCTTCGGAGCGGAACGACCGCGTGAGCTCGGCCCACGGCGCCAGGCGCGTCTCCCAGCGCTTGACCCGGTCGTCCTCCGGCTCGGCGTCGGTCGCCGCGAGCACCGCGCAGACGCGGATCATCGCCTTCAGCGTCACCGAGCTGGTGACGACGTAGGAGCCGTTGCCCCAGGCGTCGCCCCAGACGTGCTCGGCGGCCTTCAGGAAATCGCGGACGACGCGGTAGAAGCGCTCGGCGTGCCGCGCATCGGTCCCGGTCCGCTCGATCTGGCGCCAGCGGGCCTTCACCCATCGGTGCATCTCGTTGAACAGCTCCGCCTGGAGGATCCACTTCTCCTGCTTGCTGCGGCCGCCGAGGCGGTTGATGCGGTAACGCAGCGGGCTGTCCCCCTCGGAATAGAGCAGCTCCACGAGCCGCGCGGCGAACTTCTTGTCGGCCGAAGCCCACGACACGCGCTCGTAGAGGTCCACCAGGTGGCTCTTGTTGATGCGCGTCGGCGTCGAGTTGATGATGACGAACATCTCGGTGGCGAAATCCTCGCTCTTCCCGTCGAAGATGACGCACGGCACGTGGACGGCCGCGGCTTCCTGCGGGCGCTTGCTCTGGTAGAAGCGCAGCGCCGCGAGCCGGTGCTGGCCGTCGATCACCAGGTACTTCCCCTCGGGCTCGGTGATGACGCCCGTGGTCCCGGCCATGCCCTGGGGCGTGAACCGGAGCCGTTCCGCGGTGAAGAGCAGGACCGTCCCGGGGATCGGCGGCTGGCTCACCGCCGTCTCGTAGAAGTTCTTGATCGCGCGGACCTTGGCGCGCGAGAGGGGCCGCTGGAAGGCCTTCTCCGAGCGCTCGATGCGCTCGATGAAGAGCCCGATGTCGTCCTCCTCCTTCAGCTCCTCGGGCGCGATCTGCTCGCCCTCGCCGTAGTAGCGGCTGATGAACCGTACCCGCTCGAGCAGGGCCTTGGCGGGGTAGGCGACGAAATAGAAGACGCTGTCCTTCTGGCGAACCTGGGTGGCGAGCATGCCCGTTCTCCTGGATGTCTCTCCGGGCAGGAAAAATAGCGACCCGGCGTCACCGGGGCATCATTGCTCGCGCGGCGCCCGCGGGCACGCTCGCGCGGGGCTACCGCGGGGCGATCCGGACGCCGAGCCCCGCCGCCGCGCGCGCGATGCGCGCCGCTTCCACCGGCGGGACGGACAGGCCGTACCGCTGCTGAACCGCCTGGATCGTCGCCGAGAGCAGTGCCCTCAGGTAGGGCGGGTTGTGCACGCCGTGGGAGCCGTCCACGCCCACGAGCTGCACGTTGAAGAGCGCGCCCTCCGCGACGGTGATGACCGAGTCCCGCTTGAACTCGGTCGCCGGCACCTGCGTCAGGAGCCCGGTGTCGCCGGCGTCGATCTTGCCGTCGCCGTTGACGTCGGTCCACAGCGTGCCGGTCAGGTACCCCAGCTCCTGGTCGAGCCCCTCGAGACTCGTGCTCGCCGCGTCGCCCGTGGCGTGGCAGCCGCTCGCCGTGCACGCCGCGAAGCTCCGCTGCGTGATGGCGCAGGAGTCGGTCGAATCCACGCCCGCCGAGTCCACGCACGGGGTGGCGTAGAAGCCGTGGCCGGTGTAGTGCCAGGCGAGGCGGCCGCCCGCGCCGTTCACGTCCAGCGTGTCCAGATGGCAGGTCACGCACAGCCGCGGGTTCGCCGCCGCGCTCGCGTGCGTCGTGATGTTGGTGGAGTCCCAGACGAAGCCGGCCGGCCGCCAGCCGGACGTGCCCAGGTACGTCGGCCCCTGCGGCGAGTGCGGTCCGCGGGTGTTCGCCGTATCGGGCACCGCGTTGCGTTGGTGGCAGCGGATGCAGAGGTTCGTCGTGTCCCGCGCCGTGATCGGCTCCCGCAGCTCCGCGGTATTGCCGCTGCCGTGCGGGTTGTGGCACGTGGCGCAGCCGATCGGGTAGGCCTTGGCGTCCGTGAACTCGACGTAGACCTGGCTGCCGCCGAACCGCTGCTCGACCGTCTTCCCCTCGTGGCACTGGAGGCAGGCGCCGCCGGTGGAGATGGCCGGCGCCTCGAGGCCGCGGTGCGCGCCGTGCGACCAGTCCTCGTAGAACGAGGCGTGCGGGGCGCCGCTGTGGCAGGTGCCGCACCCCACGTGGAGCGTCGAGTCGTACGACACCAGGTAGGGAATCGGCTGGGTCTCGTCGGGCACCGTCACGTGCGCCGCCCCCGGACCGTGGCACGCTTCGCACTGCACGTCCTGGAAGTACTTCTGCGCGGCGCGCGTAGCGGTGAGGAACCCGGCGCTATCCGGCCCGACGTTGCTGGTGCCGTTCGTCGTGTGGCACTTGGCGCACGCGGCGGTCGCCTGACCGCTCGCCTGCAGGTCCGCCCACGCCTTCGCGTGCCCCGTCTTGATCCACTCCGCCTGCCGCAGCACGTGGCAGTTGCCGCACACGGTCTGCTGCGCGGCCGGACTGCTGTATCCGAGGAAGGTGGGGGTGGAAGCGGGCCCCGTTCCGGTCTGCGAGGCGTTCTCGTGCACACAGCCGACGGCGGCGAGCGACAGGGTGGCGGCTGTCAGGAGCTTCGCCAGGGCGCGAGGGCACACGAGACGCCTCCGGTAGGTGGGCCTGGTCATCGGCGTCCCGGGAATATATCCGCCTCGGTCCCGCTCGGTTCCGTCCGGATCCGGCGTCGGGCTTGACGCTCGCGGAGTGGACCCGTCTATTCGCCGCGTGACCCCGTTTCCGGCGCGCCGGCGCTCGTGATCGTCCCGGCGGCCCTGATCTCCCTCCTCGTCGCCGCGGCCGCGCCGCTCCCGCGGCCGTCCCCGGCCCGCGCGGTCCAGCTCCGCGTCGAGCACCTCGCCACTCCCCTCGGCATCGACGCCGCCCGGCCGCGGTTCTCCTGGCAGATGGCCGACGCGCGCCGCGGCGCGCGGCAGTCCGCCTACCGCATTCTCGTCGCCTCGTCGGCGGCGAAGGTGTCACCCGGCGCCGCCGACGTCTGGGACAGCGGAATCGTCGCCGCCGATTCGTCGGTGGACGTGACGTACGGCGGGCCCCCGCTCGAGCCGCGACGCCGCTACTGGTGGACCGTGTGCATCCGGGACCGGGGAGGCCGCGCGGCTCCCTGCGCGGCGCCGTCGTGGTGGGAGACGGGGATGATGGGCGGGCGCTGGGTCGCGAGCTGGATCGCCGCCTCGTCCGCGCCACTCGACACCATCGCCCCCGCGCCTGCGGATGCGGAGGGCAGCGGGGCGGGCCGCGTCCCGCTCCTGCGCCGCGCCTTCCGGCTGAGCGACGTGCCGGTGCGTGCGCGGGTCTACGCCACCGCCCTGGGCAGCTACCGCCTGACGGTGAACGGCGCGCCGGCGGGTCCGGGAGTGCTCGTCCCCGACTGGACCGACTACCGCTACCGGCTCACCTACCAGACTTACGACGTGACACGCCTGCTCCGGCGCGGAGGGAACGCCGTGGGCGTCGTGCTCGGGGCGGGGTGGTACGCAGGCCGGATGGGGTACTCGTCGAAGCGCTACGCCTACGGGCCGCCGCCGGTGCGGCTCCTGCTCGAGCTGCACCTCACCTACGCGGACGGGCACGAGGACGTGATCGCCTCCGACACCAGCTGGCGGGCGGCCGCCGGCCCGATCCTCTTTTCGGAGATCTACGACGGCGAAGCCTACGACGCGCGTCTCGAGCAGCCGGGCTGGGACCGGCCCGGCTTCGACGACGGACGTTGGCACGCCGTGATCCCGGAGCCGGCGCCTTCGCTCGTTCTGCAGTCGCAGAACATCCCGCCGATCGAGAGAACGGCCGCGCTGCATCCCAGGACGCGCTGGTCGCCCGCACCGGGCACCTGGGTCTTCGACCTCGGCCAGAACATCGCCGGGTGGGCGCGCCTGGTGGTGCACGGGGAGCGCGGCACGCGCGTGCGCATGCGCTTCGCCGAGATCCTCGATCAGGACGGGAAGAACATCACGCAGATCAACCTCCGCAGCGCGAAGGCGACGGACACGTACGTGCTGAAAGGGAGGGGAATCGAGACCTTCGAGCCGCACTTCACCTACCACGGCTTCCGCTACGTGGAGGTGACGGGATTCCCCGGCTCGCCGGGACTCGGCGCCGTGACGGGCATCGCGGCCAACACGGCGCTCCCGGAGACCGCCGACCTCACGACCAGCAGCGCCGCCGTGAACCGGCTGTGGGAGAACATCCGCTGGACCCAGCGTGCCAACCTCTACAGCGTGCCGACCGACTGCCCGCAGCGCGATGAGCGGATGGGGTGGATGGGCGACGCGCAGGTCTTCTGGCGGACCGCCAGCTACAACATGGACATGGCCGCCTTCGGCGAGAAATGGCTCGCCGACGTGCGGGACGGCCAGACCGCGGCTGGGTGCTTTCCCAACTACGCCCCGAACTTCCTCGGCGATCGTCCCTGCGGCGCGCCGGGGTGGGCCGACGCCGGCGTGATCATCCCCTGGACCGTGTGGAAGCAGTACGGGGACACGCGCGTCCTCGCCGAGCAGTGGGACGCGATCGAGCGCTACCTGCGGTTCATCGGGGACTCCAACCCGGACTTCCTCTGGAAGCGCGGAAAGACGGTTCAGTTCGGCGACTGGCTCCCGGCCGGCAGCACGAAGTCGTGGGGCGAGACCAACACCGACCTGATCGCCACCGCGTACTGGGCCTACGACGCCGCCCTGATGGCGGAGATGGCGCGCGCGCTCGGCAAGGACTCGGCGGCCGACGCGTACGACCGGCTCTCCGCGCGGGTTCGCACGGCCTTCGACGGCGCCTACGTCGAACCGGACGGGCGCGTCGGCGCGCCGTTCCTCAACCCGGACAGCGTGCGCAGCGAGTTCACCCAGACGGCCTACGTGCTCGCGCTGCGCTTCGGCCTCGTGCCCGACAGTCTGCGCGCCCGGGCCGTCCGGCACCTGGCGGACGACATCGCGGCGCACGGCTGGCACCTGACGACCGGATTCCTCGGCAGCGCCTACGTGCTCCCGGTGCTCTCGGACGGTGGGCGCGACGACGTCGCGTTCCGTCTGCTGCTGCAGGAGACCTTCCCGTCGTGGCTGTACGAGGTCAAGCACGGCGCGACGACGACCTGGGAGCGCTGGAACGGCGACCACGGCGATCCGGGGATGAACTCGTACAGCCACTACGCCTTCGGCGCGGTGGGCGAGTGGCTGTACCGCTATCTCGCCGGGATCGACGAGGCGCCGGGATCGGTCGGGTTCGGCGCGATCGAGATCCGTCCGCGCTGGGCGGCGCCGTTCGCTGCGGTGCGCGCCGTCTACCGCTCGCCGCGGGGCACGATCGCGAGCGCCTGGCGGCGCCTCGGGAACGGCGCGATCGAAGTGACCGTGACGATCCCGGCGAACACCAGCGGGCGGGTCATCCTGCCGTCGGGGCCGCAGGCGATCGAGGCCGGGACGTACCGCTTCACCGTGCGGTAGCGCGGCGGCGCCTCGCGCGCCTCGACCAGTCCCCCTGACGCTCACATCTTGACAGTCAAGATGTAGAGACGTATCCATCCTCCATGGACGCGCCGAACACCGACGTCATTCAGGGCACGCTGGACCTGCTGATCCTCAAGACCCTGAGCCTCCAGCCGCTGCACGGCTTCGGGATCGCCCGCCGGATCGAGCAGATCTCGCGCGGCACCTTCAAGGTCAACCCCGGCTCGCTCCTCACCGCGCTGCAGCGGCTCGAGCGGGCGGGATGGCTCGACGCCGAATGGCGCCGGACCGAGAACGCGCGGCGCGCGCGCTACTACGCCCTCACCCGCGCCGGCCGCCGGCAGCTCGAGGCCGAGACGGCGGACTGGACCCGGCGCGTCGCCGCCGTGGCCCGGCTGCTCAACGCCGAGGGCTGAGCCGTGTCCGTGTGGCGCCAGCTCACGCGCGGCCTGCGCGCGCTGACCAATCGGCCCGCGGCCGACCGGGACGTGGCCGACGAGGTGCAACACTACCTCGAGCAGGCGACCGCGGAGCAGACGGCTCAAGGACTCGATCCGGATGCGGCGCGCCGGGCCGCGCGGCTGGAGCTGGGCGGGGCGATGAACGTCCGTGAAGACATGCGCACGTTCGGCTGGGAGAACGCGGTCGAGACGCTCCTCGCCGACCTGCGCTACGCGGTGCGCAGGCTGCGCCAGGCTCCGGGCTTCACGGCCGTCGCGGTGCTGACCCTGGCGCTCGGCATCGGTGCGACGACGGCGATCTTCAGCGCCGTGTATCCGATCCTGCTGGCGCCATTGCCGTACCCGGACGCGGATCGGCTCCTGATGCTGACCGATCTCGGCGCGGACGGCTCGCCCCTGGACGTGACCTACGGGACGTATCGCGAGGTGACCGAGCGCGCCCGGTTCTTCGATGCCGTGGCGGTGATGGATCAATGGCAGCCGGCGTTGATGGGGCTGGCGGAGCCCGAGCGGTTGACGGGGCAGCGGGTGAGCGCGGGCTACTTCCGGGTGTTGGCCGTCGCGCCGGCCCGGGGACGCGACTTCGACGCCAGTGACGATCGGCCGCAGGGTCCCAGGGTCGCCATCGTGAGTGACGGGCTGGCGCGGCGGCGCATGGGAGGCGCCGATGCGATCGTGGGGCGGTCGATCCTCCTCGAGGGTGATCCGTACACCGTGATCGGCGTGATGCCGCCGGGCTTCGAGAACGTCCTCGCCCCCACAGCGGAGGTCTGGTCGCCGCGGCAGTACCAGGCGGAGGCTTCCTTCGAGTCGGCCGAGTGGGGCCACCACATGCGCATGGTGGCGAGGCTCAAGCCGGGCATCGCCATCGATCCGGCCGTGCGTGATCTTGAGGCCATCGCGCGCTCACCGATTCCGGAGTATCCGCGGCCACCGTGGGCCGACCTCAAGCTCGGGTTCGGCGTGCACTCGCTCCAGCATGATGTCGTGCGCGGCGCGAAGCCGGTGCTGCTCGCAATCCTCGGGGCCGTCCTGCTGGTCCTGGCGATCGCCTGTGTCAACGTGACGAACCTGCTGCTGGCGCACGGGGCCCGTCGGCGCGGGGAGTTCGCGCTGCGCGTGGCGCTGGGAGCGCCGCGGCAGCGGCTCATCCGGCAACTGTTGACGGAGAGCCTGACCCTGGCGTCACTGGGCGGTGCAGCCGGCATCGCGGTCGCGATGATCGGCGTGCGTGCGCTGGGGGCCCTCGCTCCCGCCGAGCTGCCGCGCGCGCCGGCGATCCGGCTCGACGCGCCCGTCCTCGCGTTCGCGCTCGTCGTCACCGCGCTCATCGGACTGGTGGTGGGCTTCGCGCCGGCACTCGGCGCCTCACGCGACGACCCGCACGCCGCACTCCAGCGGGGCTCGAGGCGCGCCGCCGGCGGTCGCGGAAACGCGCGCAGCACGCTCGTGATCGCGGAGGTCGCGCTCGCGCTGGTCCTGCTCGTCGGCGCCGGACTCCTGCTCAGGAGCGCCGGGCGTCTGTTCGCGGTCGCGCCGGGCTTCGACGGGTCGCACGTGCTGACCATGCAGGTGGAGGCGGCGGGGCACGCCCTCTATGCGGATAGCGCCAGGATCCAGTACTACGCCCAGGCGCTCGAGGCGGTGCGCGCGGTGCCCGGCGTCACCTCGGCCGGATTCACCAGCCAGTTGCCGCTCAGTGGCGATCTCGACGCGTACGGCATCGTGTTCGCGTCCATACCCCCGGAGCGGCAAAACGACTATGGCAGCGCGATGCGCTACGCGGTGACGCCCGGCTACTTCGAGACGATGCGCATTCCGCTCAAGCGCGGACGCGCGCTCGATGCGGGCGACGCCACCGTCGGCCCGGAGGCCATCCTCATCAACGAGTCCTTCGCGCGCCGCATCTTCCCCGGCCGGGACCCGATCGGCGAGCGGGTGCGCCTCGGCCCGGAGATCGGGAACCCCGATCGGCCCTGGGACGTGGTCGTCGGCGTGGTGGGAGACGTGCGGCAGACGTCGCTGGCGCTCGATGCGCCGGACGCGTTCTACGTCCCGATGACTCGCTGGGGGTGGGTGGACAACGTGCAGTCGCTGGTCGTGCGGTCGAGCGGCGACGCGGCGTCCCTGGCGCCGGCCATTCAGCGGGCGATCTGGTCAGTGAACCGGGATCAACCCATCGCGCGAGTGGCCACGATGGACGCCCTGGTCTCGCGCTCGGCGGCCCAGCTGCGGTTCGCCCTCACCGTGTTCGAGGCGTTCGCCCTCGCCGCCTTGGCGCTGGCCGCCATCGGCATCTACGGCGTGCTCGCCGGCAGCGTGGCCGAGCGCACACGGGAGATTGGCGTGCGGGTGGCCTTGGGCGCGTCGCGCCGGGATATCCTCGCGCTCGTGTTGCGGCAGGGACTGGGCCTCACGGCCCTCGGGGTCGCGATCGGCCTGGTGGGAGCGGTCGCGGCCAGCCGGGGCATCAGCGCGATGCTGTTCGGCGTTTCACGACTCGATCCGGCCACGTATGTCGGCGTGATCGCGCTGCTGGTGGGCGTCGCGGCCCTCGCGTCCGGGATGCCGGCCTGGCGGGCGACGCAGGTGGATCCGGCGAGCACGCTGCGCGCGGAGTGAAGGCCCCTGAAACGAAATCGGCGGCTCGGAATCGAGCCGCCGATTGCGTCTGCTAGTCAGCTGGCCTTACGCGGGCCCGAGCTTGACCACGTTCTCGGCCGCGGGGCCCTTTTGGCCCTGGACGATGTCGAACTCGACCCGATCGCCTTCGCTGAGGCTCTTGAAGCCCTCGGCCTGGATCGCGGAGTGATGGACGAAACAGTCCTTCTCACCGTTCTCCGGGGTGATGAAACCGAAGCCCTTCGCGTCGTTGAACCACTTCACTTTCCCTGTGGTACGCATACGGTCCTGCTCCTTGTGTGTGTTCGTGACCTTGCCCTCACGATAGGCTGTGTTCCGGAAGCGTGCGGCAACCGCCGTCGCAACCCGCGATCCCGACAAACTGAAAGGGCCGGCGCGGACGCCAGCCCCTCACCTGTCGTCAGAACTTGTGTGCGTACTGCCACGCAAATCGCACTCGAACGATAACCCCGACGCGGCCAAAACACAACGGGCCACTTGGAGCTCTGACGACGAAGCCCCCGGAGATCGCTCTCCGGGGGCTCGCTCGTCGCGGAGATTGGCCCCCACCTCGGAGCCACCGCGGCGATTGGCGTGCGGCCAGGTACGCCTTGCCGGTGGGATCCTGGCCCGCCGCGCCAGCCGCGTCCGGCCTGACTTCACCGCCGAGCGCACGCGCCTTGGCTAGGGCGCGTACCGCACACTATGACCTGCGGCGGGCGCTGGCAAGGGCACAATCGGACTCGTTTGGTCGGGTTCGCTCGCTTGACACCTGGCTGACGGCTCCCAACTACTCGTCGTGAGTCCGAGGTCGCACCGTGCGCGCCTCCCTCGCAGTCGGAGCACACGATGAGCACACGCGACACTGACCATCCCGCGACATTGCCCGCGCTCTTCGAGGCGTCGGTCGAGCGGTTCGCCGACAACGTGCTGGTCCGCGAGAAGCACGACGGCACCTGGGACGACACCACCTATCGCGAGCTGCGCACGCTGATCCACCGGTGCGCCGCTGGGCTCCGCGATCTCGGCCTCGCCAAGGGCGATCGCGTCGCCTTGATCTCCGAGGGGCGCCGGGAGTGGCCGGTGAGCGAGCTGGGCATCCTCTACGCCGGCGGGGTCAACGTCCCGATCTCGGTGAAGATCGAGGAGCTGGGCGAGCTCAAGTTCCGGCTCGCGCACGCGGGTTGCCGGATGGCCATCGCCTCGCTCGTGCAGGCGCGGAAGGTGCTGAGCGTGCGGAAGGATCTGCCGGGGCTCGAGCTGCTGATCCTGCTCGACGCGCCCGATGCGCCCATCCCCGGCAGCATGGCGTTCGCCGACATGCTGGAGCGCGGCGCGGCGTGCCTCCAGGCGGACCCCGACTGCATCGCCGGAACGTGGCAGTCGCTTCAAGGGAGCGATCCCGCCACGATCAGCTACACCTCGGGCACGACGGCCGACCCGAAGGGGATCGTCCTCAGCCATCGCAACTACACCGCGAACATCGAGCAGGGCACGGCGATGTATCCGCTCGCGCCCGGCTCGACGATGCTGCTCATTCTCCCGTGGGACCACGCCTTCGCGCACACCTGCGGCATCTACGCCCTCGCTTCCACGGGCGGGAGCTTCGCCTGCGTGCCGGCAGGGAAGAGCCCGCTGGAGACGATCCGCAACATCCCCACCGCCATCAAGGAGGTCCGGCCGACGCTCCTGCTGAGCGTGCCGGCGCTGGCGAAGACGTTCCGCAAGGGGATCGAGAAGGGCGTGCGCGACAAGGGCGTTCTCGCGCAGCTCCTGTTCCGCGCCGGCGTCAGGGCGGCCACGGCATACAACGGCCTCGGCATCGACCGCGGGCGCGGGTGGCGGGGCGCGCTGAAGCCGCTGGTCGCGCTGTTCGACGCGCTGCTGTTCCGGAAGATCCGGGAGAACTTCGGCGGGAGGCTCGAGTACTTCGTCGGCGGCGGCGCGCTCCTGGACCTCGAGCTGCAGCGCTTCTTCTACGCCATCGGCATCCCGATGTACCAGGGGTACGGGCTCACGGAGGCCGCGCCGGTGATCTGCGCCAACATGCCAAGGCGCCACAAGCTCGGCTCGTCGGGTCCCATCGTGCCGAACCTCGCGATCCGGATCTGCGACGACGCCGGCCACGACCTCCCCGTCGGCGCGAAGGGCGAGATTGTGGTGAAGGGCGAGAACGTGATGCTCGGCTACTGGCAGAACCCCAAGGCCACCGCCGAGACGCTCCGTGACGGGTGGCTGCACACCGGCGACCTGGGATACCTGGACGCCGACGGGTTCCTCTACGTGCTCGGCAGGGAGAAGAGCCTGCTGATCGGCCACGACGGCGAGAAGTACAGTCCGGAGGGGATCGAGGAGGCCCTGGTCGAGCACTCGCGGTACATCGACCAGGTCCTGCTGCACAACAACCAGTCGCCCTCGACCGTCGCGCTGGTGGTGCCGAACCAGGAGGCGGTCGCCGCGTACCTGGCACACCACGGTCATGCCGCCGGCACCGCGGAGGCGCAGGTGGCCGTGGTCCGCCTCCTCGAAGGGGAGATCGACGCCTACCGAGCGGGGGGCAGGCACGCGGGGACCTTCCCCGAGCGGTGGCTGCCGTCCCGCATCGGGGTGCTCGACGAGCCGTTCACCGAGCAGAACGGGCTGATGAACAGCACGATGAAGGTGGTCCGCGGGAAGATCGAAGCGCGCCACCACGACACGCTCGCCGAGCTGCACGGCCGCTAACGGCGACCGGTCCCTCGACCTATACTAGTCCCGCCCGTGGGAGGGGGACCGACGTGAGCAGGATCATCGTGCTGGGGGGCGGGCTGGTCGGCCGCGTGATCGCGCGGGAGCTGGCCCGCGAGAAGGACTTCCGGGTCAGCGTCGCCGACCGCGACGAGGCCGCGCTCGCGCGCCGGCGCGCCGAGGGATTGGGTGCGGTCGCGCTCGACCTCGCGGACGACGCGGCGGTGCGCCGGGCGATCGCCGACGCCGACGTCGTGGTGGGCGCGGCGCCCGGCCACATGGGCTACCGCCTCCTCCGGCTCGTCATCGAGGCCGGCAAGCCGTACGCGGACATCGCCTTCATGCCGGAGGACTTCCTCGAGCTGGACGGCCTCGCCAAGGAGCGTGGCGTGACGGCGGTGGTGGACTGCGGCGTGGCCCCGGGGCTCTCCAACCTCCTGTGTGGCCGCGCGGTGCACGAGTTCGCGAGCGTCGAGCGGCTGCTCATCCTCGTCGGCGGTCTGCCGAAGACGCGCGTCTGGCCGTTCGAGTACCGGGTCGTCTTCTCGGCGGTGGACGTGATCGAGGAGTACACGCGCCCCGCGCGCTGGGTCGAGAACGGCCGGCTGGTGACCAGGCCGGCGCTCACCGACATCGAGCTGGTGGATCTGCCGAGGGTCGGGACCGTCGAGGCGTTCAACACCGACGGCCTCCGCAGTCTCGCGACGACCCTCCGCGTGCCGTTCATGAAGGAGAAGACGCTCCGCTGGCCGGGCCACGCCGAGAAGATGCGGATGCTGCGCGAGACCGGCTTCCTGTCGCAGCAGCCGATGGACGTGGCGGGCACCCGGGTCCGTCCCTACGACCTCACGACCCGGCTCCTGTTCGACGCGTGGCGCCTGAGGGAGGGCGAGGCGGACCTCACGGTGATGCGCGTCGAGGCGGAGGGGACGATCGGCGGCGCGCGCCGGACGGCGACCTGGGACCTCTACGACGAGGCCGATCCCGCGACCGGGTACCACTCAATGGCGCGGGTCACCGGCTTCCCGTGCGCCGTCGTGGCGGCCATGCTCGCCCGCGGGGAGCTGAAGCGCCCCGGCGTGCAGGCGCCGGAGGCGCTGGCCGGCGACGACCGCTTCTTCGACCGCATGATGCAAGAGCTGCGCTCCCGGGGGGTCACGATCACCAGAACGGATTCGTAACCGGGCGCCCCCGACACGGAGACTGGTCCGGCGCGGCTGCCGTTGTATTTTCGGGGCATTCCCAAACGGAGCTTCGCATGAGCGTGGACCCCGCGCTGCTCGGCGGCGTGACCCTCTTCCGTTCCATGGACGACGACGAGCGCCAGGCGCTGGTCGTCCAGCGGCTGAGGGGGATGGGTCGTGAGGCGGAGGGAGGGGCGGCGTGAGCGGCCGGGATAGCTCAGCGCCGCGTCACGCCCTGCAGTCGCGCTGCACCACGTTCCGCACGAACCGCGCGCGGTCCGCGATCGCGCGGTAGAACTCGTCGTAGTAGTCCATCGTCTTCTCGATTTCCCGCGGCTCCAGGCCCGGGATGGCCTGGTAGAGCGCCGCGATCGTGTCCCGCACCGCCTCGAAGCGCGCCAGGATCGGCTCCAGCTCCGCCGCGCTCTGGCAGCGCCCCCGCCACATCCGCTCCCGCACCGTCCGGATCGGGAGGACGGGCAGCGGCTTCGCATACGGCGCATCCACGACGCCCGTCCAGTCGAAGTCGAACGGCACGGCGTACGAGCTGTCCTCGGCGACCAGCACCGCGATGTTGTGACGGAACGGCATCGCCCAATCCGTGTTCCCGATGAAGTACTGGAACACGCCGAGCAGGGCGGCCTGGTACGCGGAGAGATCGGTCACCTTGGGCGCGCCCCCCGTCACGACGAAGCCGTGCAGGCGCTCGGCGAGGCCGTCGGGTTCTTCCGCGACGAACGAGAAACGGGTGAGCGGCCGCCTCCTGCCTGTCTCGTGCTCGTACGTGACGCGCAGCAGACGGGTCGCGAGGCTCGCCGGTGTCAGGAGCTGCAGCACCCGGTAGACGGCGTATTCCTGCAGAATGAGCTGCTCGTAGACGTCCGGGCCCCGGCACGGCACCACGAGCTTCGCGTGGTGCAGCCCGTGGAACAGCGTGCCGCGGGCTGCGCTGTCGCTGAAGCGGAGGTGGATGGGCGGGAAGTCGCAGTTGGCGCGACGCCAGATCCCGCGGGTCCGAACGCGCAGGGGCACGCTGACCGGCCCGTCGCTCCCGGCGTACGAAAGCGTCGCCTCCCGAGAGACGGGCTCCTTGGTGGTGTCCCGGTCGCCGTTCAGGCCGCGGAGGTCGGTGCGCAGGGTCAGCGCCAGGACGGTGTCGGAGCGGAACAGCTTCGCCTGGGCCGCGGCCGGCACGGGCAGCAGGATCGCGAGCGCGGCGACTGCCAGCCACCGGCCGATCCGCCCGGGAAAACGTCGTGTGCTCATTTCAGGGTTACGTCGCGCACGCCCGCGCCGGACAGCGCCCGCAGCGCGTCGAGGAACGCGGTCGGTTGCGTGCTCTTCTTGAGCTTCAGCGCGTACTCGAGCACCTGGCCGCCCTCGGGCGTCGAGGCGCCACGCTCGAACTGCCAGCGCTTGGCCAGCTCGTGCAGCACGCGGTCCACCGCCTCCCGCGCCTGCGTCCCTCCGTCGGTCTGCACCGTGAGGGCGTTGTCGAACTTGCCGCCACTCTCCGGCTCCGGCCTCGGCGGCTCCGCCTCCGCGCGGCGCTTCCAGGCGCGGTCCGCCAGAGCCTCCAGCTGCTCCGGCGCCATCTCCTCCAGGATCTCCCGGTCGAGCCGCGCCACGAACTGGCTGGTGCGGTTCGCCAGCAAGACCGCGCGCCGCATGCGCTCCTCGGCCATCTCGCCCTCGAGGCGAGCCGGCGTCCTCCCGAAATCGGAGTGGAACAGCAGGATCGTCACGAAGTTGAAAACGATCCCCAGCAGCACGGCCACCGACAGCTCGACGCCGGACGCGAGGCCGATGCCCGTGGCGATGAAGACGAACACCGCGTCCTTGCTGTCCTCGAGCGTGGTGCGGAATCGCACCGCGGCGACGATGCCGGCCAGACTGAACGCCAGCGCGAGGCTGTACTTCACCATCACGACCACACCGGCGACGATCACCGGGAGCAGGATCAGGGAGTGCACGACCGACTGGCGATAGCCGCGCTTCTGCCGGGTGATCGTGTACAGCCACGCCAGCGGCAGCGCCAGCACGCCGGCCGAGACCATCGCGACCATGGCCACCGCCCACATGATGTCCGCGTCGTTGGGCGCGGTCTCGGCGCCCTCGAGCCCGTGCCGCGCCATGCCGGCCACGGCGCCCAGTCCCCGCCCGCCGGTCAGGTCGTAGACGGCGCGACGCAGCACGTCCGGCAGGAGCAGGCTCGCGAGCGCGGCGGCGGCTGCGATGACGACGTAGAGGAGGAGGAAGAGTCGGAACGGACGGCGGTTCAGCCAGGACGCCAGGCGCGAGGTCCAGGGCGGCACGGCGATTCCCCGAAAGGGACGCCGCTAATATGCGTGTCGCGCGGCCCGGGAGCCACCACGGCCCCGGTTCAACGCCCCGTGCGGCGGCCCTCTCCGATGAGCTCCTCCAGCTCGTCGAGCGAGCGCGGCCAGTCGTCCTTGAGCAGCCGCGACAGGCCGCGGTCCGCCAGCAACTTGCCCGCCGTCTGGCAGCGGGCGCAGTAGTCGGTCTCGTTGTCGGCGTAGCGGATCCGCTGCACCGGCTCGCCGCACACCGGGCACGGCTGCCGGAACCGGCCGTGCACCGCCATTCCCTCGCGGAACGCCGTCACCTTGTCCGGCCAGCCGTCGCCCGTCTGGGCCCGGAGGCGCGCGATCCACTCCCGCAGGGTCGCCTGCGCCGCCGCGTGGAGCCGCGCCGCCTGCTCGCCGGTCATGCGACCGGTGAGGAGCATCGGGGAGAGCCCGGCGCGATGCAGGATCTCGTCGGAATAGGCGTTCCCGATCCCGCTGAACAGCCGCGGATCGGCGAGCGCGCGCTTGACCGTGTGGTTCTCCGAGCGCAGACGCGCCTCGAAGTCCGCCGCGCCCGCCTCCAGGACCTCGAGGCCGCCGCGGTCGAACGGCTCGAGCGCCTCCGCGCCCCGTACGAGGTGGAGCGAGGCGCGGCGCGTGGTCCCCTCTTCCGTCAGGACCAGCGTGCCGGAATCGAAGACGAAGGCGGCCAGCGTCGAGCGGCGGCCGAGCTTCGCCGCGCCCGTTCGCCACTGCAGCCGCCCCGCGATCATCAGATGGATGATGAGGAACAGGTCCCCGCCCAAGGCGAGGACGATGCGCTTGCCGAGCCGCCGCAGGCCCGTGACGCGCGTCCCGTGACAGGACGCCAGCGGCGGCTCCACGCTCCGGAGCACGAACGGGCTGACGATGTCCACGCGCTCCAACGTGCGGCCGAGCACGCGCTTCGAGAGCGCGTCGAGATAGACGGTGATGTCCGGCAGCTCGGGCACGGCCCCGCTCAGTCGCCCGTAGGCACGATCCCGGCGTTTTCCACCATCAGGATGACGCAGCGCGCGGGGGCGCGGGTCCGGTGCACCACGCCCTTCGGCACGACGAGACCCTGGCGCGGTCCGAGCTCCACCGTCCTGCCCTCGAGATCGATCAGGAAACGGCCCTCCACCACGTAGAAGAACTCGTCGTCCTTCTCGTGCTTGTGCCAGTGGTACTCGCCCTTGAGCACCCCCATCCGCACGACGGAGTCGTTCACCCTGCAGAGCGTCTGGTTGTACCACTGGTCGGTGCAGGCATCCACGAGCGCCTGCACGTCCACGACCTCGAGGGCCTTGTGGAGGATGTTCAGGTGCGTGGCGTAGGGGTACGGCGTGGCGTCGCCCATGACGTGCTCCGTCTTCGGGTGGATCCGACCGCCGGCCCGGCTACTCGCCCCGCTTGAACTTGAGCAGCGCGCGCCGCTCCTTCTTGCCGGGCTTGCCTTCGCCGTAGCTGAAGGCGTGCGCGGCGAGGCGGTGCTGCTCGGCGAGGTGGAGCCGGCGCGCCTTGCCCTCCGGGTCCTCCTCGTACAGCAGCGCGGCCTGCGCGGCCGGGCCGCGGCGCGCGGAGAGCGCGCGCACCGTGAGCAGATGCTCGAACGGACCGAGCCGCAGCCGGAGCTGGTCCCCGGGCCGCACCGTCCTGGCGTGCTTGGCCCGCGCGCCGTTCACCTCGACGCGGCCGCCCGCGATGGCCTCCGCGGCCAGCCCGCGCGTCTTGTAGAAGCGCGCGGCCCACAGCCACTTGTCGAGCCGCACCGGCTCCGGCGGCGCCGCGCTGGCGCCGGAGGGGGCTCGCGGCATCTGCTCCGCGGTCACCGGCGCGCCGCGCTCTTCAGGCCGAGCGCGCCGTTGATCCAGCGGACCAGCGGCAGCATCAGCGCGAAGTCCTGCGCCAGGAGATCGGGGAGCTTCGAGCCCGTCGCCTGGGCGTCGGTGAGCGCGCGCCCCAGCGTGAACGACTTGTACCGCAGCCACCGGGCCGCCTTGTGGTCGGGGGCGTAGCCCCGCGGCACGCGCGTCAGCACCGCGTCGTCGTCCAGCCCGCCGAGCCGGCGCTGCACCGCGGGCGCCAGCACCGTCCGCTCGAACGCGGCCGGCTTCTCCGCCATCGCGTCGCGCAGCTTCGCGAGCGCCTCGCGCGGCGGCATCCAGATCCCGCCCCCCGTGAAGGAGTCGCCGGGGGCGATCTGGAAGTAGAACCCCCCGCCGCCCCCGTGGCTCTCCTGGCCGACCCGGTGGCTCGCGTCGCGGTGGTAGAACCAGCACGCGGCGTGCGTCTTGTACGGCGACTTGTCCTTCGAGAACCGCACGTCCCGGTAGATCCGGAAGACCGAGCGCCTGGGGTCGCCGACCATCTCCGGCGCCAGGCTCGCCAGCCGCACGTCCATCTCCTCGACCAGGGCCCGCAGGGGGCCCAGGATCTCGGTCTCGTAGTCCGCGCGGTGCGCCTCGAACCAGTCGCGGCGGTTGTTCCGGGCCAGTCCCCGGAGGAAGGTGAGGCTCCGGGCGGTGAAGAAGCTGGTCATGCCGCCAGTCTAATCCCGCGCCCCCGCACCGTCTATGGCTGACACTTTCGGCCGCGCGTCCGCGTAGGGCGGGCAGAGGCAGGGACTTACACCGGGGACGCGTATGATCGGTGCCGCGATGCTCGTTGCGGTTCTGCTCCAGGGTCCACAGGTGGCCAGCGCCGCCCGGCGGGACGCGCCGCCGGCCGCCCCCGCGCTTGCCGCCCGCGCCGCGGAGCCGCCGGTGATCGACGGGAAGGACAACGACGCGGTCTGGCAGACGGCGGCGGTCATCACCGACTTCCACGAGTGGTCCCCGACCGAGGGGGCGCCGGCGCGGTTCCGGACCGAGGCGAAGCTCGCCTACGACGCGGCGAACCTCTACATCTTCATCCGCTGCTTCGATCCGCACCCCGACAGCCTCATTCGGCCCCTGGCGCGGCGCGACAACTTCCCCGGCTCCGATCGCGTTCTCGTCATCCTCGACGCGTACAACGACCACCGCAGCGGATACGAATTCGGCGTCACGGCCGCGGGGGCGAAGTACGACGCCCAGGTCTCCGACGGCGGGAACGAGGACGGGGCGTGGGACGGTGTGTGGGACGTGGCGACCCGCGTGGACTCTCTGGGCTGGACCGCGGAGTTCAAGATCCCGCTCTCGCAGGTCCGGTACGGGCCGCAGCGCAAGCACACCTTCAACTTCGCGATCGACCGCGACATCTACCGGTACAGCGAGCGCGTGAGCTGGCCGCAGTTCCGCCAGTCGGGCGCCGACATGATCTCCCAGTTGACGCCGGTGAGCGGGTTCGACGACCTCGAGGCCCCGCGCCGGCTCGAGGCGGCGCCCTACGCGGTGACGAAGAACGTCTCCCACATCCGGGGCTCGACTTTCGCGCGCGAGCAGGACGTCAGCCTCGGCGCCGACCTCAAGTACCGCGTCGCGACCAACCTCACGCTCGACGCCACGATCAACCCGGATTTCGGGCAGGTCGAGGCCGATCCCGCGGTGCTGAACCTGACGTCGTTCGAGACCTTCTTCCCGGAGCAGCGCCCGTTCTTCGTGGCGGGCCGCGGCGTGTTCAACTTCAACGTCAACTGCAACGACGTGAACTGCAACGGAGAGGGGCTGTTCTACAGCAGGCGCATCGGCCGCGCGCCGGAGCTGGCGGGCACCTACAGCGACACCACGTCCCCCGCCTTCACCACCATCCTCGGCGCGGGGAAGCTCACCGGGCGCCTGGTGGGCGGGCTCCGGATGGGGCTCCTCGAGGCTGTCACGGAGAAGACGACGGGCGTGGGCGGCGCCACGATCGAGCCGGCGACCAATTACTCGGTCCTCCGCCTGCAGCAGGACTACCGCGGTGGCGACGGGACCGTGGGCGCCATGCTGACGTCGGTGAACCGGAGCCTCGACGCGTGGAGCACGCCGTACCTGCACCGCGACGCCTACGTCGGCGCGGTGGATTTCCGCCACCGGTTCCTGAACAAGACGTACGAGATCTCGGGCTCGCTCGACTGGAGCCACGTGAACGGGAGCGCGCAGGCCATCGCGGCCACCCAGCAGGACGCCGTGCACAACTTCCAGCGCCCCGACGGAGGGCTCACGCTCGACACGACGCGCACGTTCCTCAACGGCAGCGCGCAGGAGCTGCTGTTCGGCAAGGTCGCGGGCGCGCACCTCAACTTCCAGACGTCGTACCAGCGCCGGTCGGCCGGCTTCGAGATCAACGACCTCGGCTATCTCCAGCGCGCCGACCAGCAGAGCTGGAACACGTGGGTCGGCCTCTTCGACCGCCACGTGCGCCCGCTCTGGCAGTCGTTCCAGTGGAACTGGAACTGGACCCAGCAGTGGACCGCCGAGGGACTGCCGCAGGAGCGCGCCGTCAACACCAACGTGCACGTCATCCTGCGCGACAGCTGGGGCGTGAACTTCGGCAGCACCTGGGGCCAGCTCGGCGCCACCTACTGCGACGCCTGCGCGCGCGGCGGCCCCGCGGTGCGCCAGGACCCGTACCTGAGCAGCTGGGTCTACATCCAGGGAGACGACCGCAAGCACCTGTGGGCGAACCTGAGCGTGAACGTCTTCAACGGCGGCGCGGGGCACAGCGAGCAGCTGCAACTGGGCCCCGAGATCGATTTCAAGGTCGGCACGCGGGCCAACGGGTCGCTGGCGTACAACTGGTCGCGCAACATCGTGGACTACCAGTGGTACGGGAACTACACGACCGCGGGCGTGAACCACTACACCTTCGCGCACCTGTCGCAGCGGACGGCGGGCGTGACCGCGCGCTTCGACTACATCGTCACCCGCGACATCACGCTGCAGGTGTACGCGCAGCCGTTCGTCTCCAAGGGCACCTTCTCGAACGTGCGGGAGCTGTCCGCCACGCCGCGCGCGCCCAGCTACGGCGACCGCTACCAGCCGTACGCGGACACCTCGGTCACGAACCATCCGGGCGGGTTCAACTTCAAGCAGTTCCGCTCGAACGTCGTCTTCCGATGGGAGTACCGGCCCGGCTCGACCCTCTTCCTCGTCTGGACGCAGGGGCGCCAGGGCTCCGTCGGCGAGGAGGGCACCTCGTCCTTCGGCGGCGATTTCCGCGACTTGCTGCGGCTCCGGCCGGACAACACCTTCCTGGTCAAGATCGCCTACTGGCTGAACCGCTGAGCAGTTCGCCCTCGCGCGCCGGGCACCGTAAGTTGCAGGGTCGCTCCACGAGGGAGTTCACTATGCGACGCGTTCCGTGGATGACCGGCTCGTTCCTCCCCCTGCTGGCAGGCGCCGTGCTCGCCCAGCAGCCGACCGCTCCGGCGGCCGGCGACCCGCCGGCGCGCGTGGCCCGCGTCAGCTTCATCCTCGGCACCGTCTCCCTCCAGCCGTCGGGTGACACGGGCTGGACCCTGGCGACGGTGAATTACCCCATGACGGCGGGTGATCGGATCTACACCGACAGTGGTGCGCGCACCGAGCTGCAGATCGGCCTGGTGACCGCGCGCGCTGACGAGGGCACCGACCTCACCGTGACGAACCTCACCGACCAGCTCGTCCAGCTTGGCCTCACGCAGGGGACGTTGGAGGTGAGCATCTACCGCCTCGATCCCGGCGACTCGGTCGAGGTGGATACGCCGCGCGGCGCGCTGGCGCTCCTCGCGCCCGGCGATTACCGCATCGACTCCCCGCCGGGAGACCAGGCGATGGTCGTCGCGGTCGGGCACGGCAGCCTCCAGTGGACCGCGGGCGGCGTCGCGCAGGTCGTGCAGGAGGGGCAGGCGATCCAGGTGACCGGCATCAACCCCATCCAGGTCGCGAGCATTCCGCGCCCGCCCGCGGACGCGTTCGACCAGTGGAGCGCCGAGCGCGACCGCAGCCTGTCCGCTTCGCCCTCCGCGCAGTACGTGAGCCGCGATGTCCCGGGCTACGAGGACCTCGACGCCAACGGCTCCTGGAGCGTCGAAGGGGACTACGGCCCCGTCTGGTATCCGACCGCGGTCCCGGCCGGCTGGGTTCCCTACCGCATCGGCCACTGGGCTTGGATCGAGCCGTGGGGCTGGACCTGGGTCGAGCACGAGAGCTGGGGCTATGCGCCGTTCCACTACGGGCGATGGGCGTACGTGGGCACGCGCTGGGGATGGATCCCCGGTCCGGTCGATGTCCGCCCGTACTACGCCCCGGCGCTGGTCGTCTTTCTCGGCGGCTCGTCGTTCCAGGCGGGCGTCCAGGCCTGGTTCCCGTTGGGACCGGGCGAGCCGTACTACCCCTGGTACCACCATGACGACGAGTATCGCCGTCGCATCAACGTGACCAACATGCGGAACTTCAGGGACGTCGCGCACGTCAACGACGTCACCTACATCAACCGGATCCAATACCGGAACCGGTCGGTGGCGACGACGGCCGTCGCGACCACGGCGTTCCAGAACGGGCAGCCGGTCGGCCGCCGGGCGATCGCCGTGGACCGCAACACGCTGGGGCGGGCGGCCATCCTCCCGCACCCCATCGCGCTCCCCGCGCGGACCGCCGCTTCGGGCGGGGTACCCTCGCCCGGTGTGCCGAGAACGCGGCGGCCCGAATGGGTGAATGCTCCGGCGCCGCGGCCCGCGCCTCCGGCGAGCAGGAATCAGCCGCTGGTGGTGCAGCGGAACGTGCCCGCGGCCGGGCCGACGCCGGTGCTGATCACGCGCCGCACGCCGCCGCCGCAGCAGCCCGCCTTCCACTTGCGGCAACAGGCGATGCAGCCCGATGCAGGAAGACCGCTGGAGCCGCAGCAGATTCAGAACCTGCAATCCGGCAAGGCTGCGGGACCGCGGCGCGACCCGGAGTATCCGGCGCACGCGATGCCGCCGGCCCAGCGCCCGACGCCCGCGACCCAGCGCCCGACGCCCGCGGCCCAGCGCCCGACGCCGGCGGCGCAGCCGGCACCCAGCGCCCGACGCACCCCCGCCGCCCAGCCGGCTCGCGAACCGGCCAAACGCCCGAAACCGTAGCCGTACCGGCCGCGAGGGGAGGGCCCCGGACGAGCGCTCGCTCGCCCGGGGCCTTTCGCGTATCGGCGTATCCCCTGGCGGAACGATCGTTGCGGCGCGTCTTTCCGTGGGCCCGGGAAGAGGGATTGCCCCGGTCGGGGGGAGCGATGGTCCGGATCGGCGACGACAGGCGGCTGACGATCTCTGACGTGGTGCGGGTGGCGCGCGGGGGCGAGGCGGTCGAGCTCGCGCCCGCGGCGCTGGAGCGGATCGCGACGTGCCGCGCGATGCTCGAGCAGAAGCTCGCGGCCCACGAGACGATGTACGGCGTGAACACCGGCATCGGTGAGCTGTCCGAGGTCGCCCTCGACGACGCGCAGGTCCGGCGGTTCCAGCGCTACCTCATTTACAACCACGCCGCGGGCATCGGCGAGCCGGCGCCCGTCGAGCACGTGCGGGCCGCGATGCTCTCGCGCGTGGCGGTGCATGCGCGCGGCTTCTCGGGCTGCCGCCCCGAGATCCCCCTCACCTACGTCGCGCTGCTCAACGCCGGCGTCACCCCGGTCACGTCGGAGAAGGGGAGCGTCGGGGCCTCGGGCGACCTCGCCCCGATGAGCCAGATCGCGCTCTCGCTGCTGGGCGAGGGCGAGTGCTTCTGGCGCGGCGAGCGGATGCCGACCGGCCGGGCGATGGAGCGCGCCGGCATCCCCGTGCCGGGGCTGGCGGCGCGCGACGGCCTCGCCGCCATCAACGGCTCCAACGTGATCACCGGGGCCGGGTGCCTCATCCTCCACGACGTCGAGCGGTGGATCGCGCAGGCGGAGATCGCCGCGGCGCTGAGCCTCGAGGCCCTGCTCGCGAACCTGCGCCCCTACCAGGCCAAGCTGCACGAGCTGCGCGGATTCCGGGGCGCGATGACCTGCGCGGCCAACCTCCGCCTGCTCATGGACGATTCGGACCTCGCCACCGGGAAGATCAGGACCAAGGTGCAGGACGCGTACTCGATGCGATCGACGCCGCAGGTGATCGGCGCGCTGCGGGACACGATGGCCTGGGCCCGCACCCAGCTCGAGATCGAGCTCAACGGCGTGGCCGACAACCCGATCTTCGTCCCCGACGAGAACCTCGTCCTCACCGGCGCCAACTTCCAGGGCACCCCGGTCTCGCTCCCGCTCGACGTCGTGGGCGCGGGCGTCACGATGGTCTGCGTCCTGTCCGAGCGGCGCCTCAACCGCCTCCTCAACCCCGCGCTCTCCGCCGGGCTCCCGGCCTTCCTGACGAAGGGCGCGGGGATGTTCTCCGGCCACATGCTGTCGCAGTACACGGCCGACATGCTCATCGTGGAGCAGCGGATCCTCTCCACGCCGTCGTTCATCCAGTCCATTCCTGCGGCGGCCGACCAGGAGGACTTCGTGAGTATGGGCATGAACGGCGTCCTCAAGACCGCGCAGATCCTCAAGAACGCCTGTGGCGTGCTGGGCATCGAGCTGATCGCGGGCGCCCAGGCGATGGATTTCCGCTCGTTCCGGGCGGGCCGCGGCACCCGCGCCGCCCACCGGGCCGTCCGGGCGGTGGTCGCGCACCTCGACGAGGACCGGCCCCTCTTCCCCGACCACAACGCCATGGCCGCCGCCGTGCAGCGCGGCGACCCGCTCGAGGCCGTGGAGCAGGAGGTCGGCGCCCTCGCGGGCTCCTGGTAGGCTCCGTGTAATGTTGGTGACAGGTAGGTGTCGCTAGAATGTAAGCTCCTCTGTTCCGGCGAACGCCGGGAGGCTGCTATGCGTTTGGCAATGCGGTTGTTCGCTCTCGCTTTCCTGGCGCTGGCGGCCGGTGCGCTGCCCGCCCGCGCCCAGTCGTACCACGTCACCGCGACGTACAAGCTCGGCGGCGACGGCGGCTGGGACTACATGACGCTCGACACGGTTGGCCACCGGCTGTTCATCGCCCGCCAGGACCGGATCATGGTGGTCGACGAGGCCACGGACTCTCTACTCGGCGAGATCCCCGGCTTCAACCGGGCGCACGGCGTGGCGTTCGCCTATCGGGCGGGCCACGGGTTCGCGACCTCCGGGGGCGACAGCGCGGTCAGGATGTTCGACCTCAAGACCCTCGCGGTCCTCGGCAAGACCGTCGCCGCGAATGACGACGACGGCATCCTGTTCGACCCCGCCACCGGCCACATCGTCACCATGAACGGCGACGCCGGCTCCGCGTCGGTCCTCGACGCCAGGACGGGGAAGCTGCTCGGCAACGTCGACCTCGGCGGGAAGCCGGAGTTCGGCGTCAGCGCCGCCGACGGCAAGCTCTACATCAACCTCGAGGACAAGAGCGAGGTGGTCGAAGTGGACGCGCGAGCGATGCGGGTGTTGCGCCACTGGTCCATCGCCCCGTGCGAGTCGCCGTCCGGCCTGGCGATCGACCGCGCTCACCACCGGCTGTTCAGCGGCTGCCGGAACGGCCTCATGGGCGTTTCCGACGCCGTCCACGGCCGCCTGGTCACCACGGTGCCGATCGGCCGCGGCGTGGATGCCTGCCGCTACGATCCGGCGACCCGGCTCGCCTTCGCCTCCAACGGCGACGGCACGCTCACCGTGATCCACGAAGACGCGCCGGACAAGTACACGGTCGTCTCCAATGCGACCACGAAGCAGGGCGCGCGCACGATGGAGATCGACCTCGCCAACCACCACGTCTTCACCGTGACGGCGGACTTCGGCCCCGCACCGGCGCCCACTCCGGAGCGGCCGCGGCCCCGGCCCACGATCGTCCCGGGGACCTTCGCACTCCTGGTCCTCGAGCCGTAACCCACCCGCCAAGCCCGCCTCCTGCCATCGGCGGCTCGAACACGGGCCGCCGATGGTGCGTATTGCAAGGTAGCCGAAATGTCTGCGTAGTGCGAAATTGGCACTCAGTCTAGTGCGGATTTTGCACTATATGGCGGTTTCAGCTAATTTAAGTGATTGCTGTACAATGAGATAAGTATCGGCATGCCACTTGCGTTACAAGGTCGCAAGCGGTGGGTATCCACCAGGAAGAACCTCAGGCGAAGGAATGCGGGCAATGAACAAGAAGATCGTCATCGGGGCTGGTCTCCTCGTCGTCGTGGCGGTGGTCACGGTCGGCTTCCTGTCGAGGGGTCATTCGACCTACTCGGCCACCTACCGGTTCGTGACGGTGGACCGGGGCGACATCTCGGCCGCCGTGAACTCGACCGGCACGCTGGGCGCCGACACGACGGTCGCCGTGGGAGCGCAGGTCTCGGGTCTGATCACCCAGCTGTTCGCCGACTACAACAGTCACGTGAAGAAGGGTCAGCTGATGGCGCGGCTCGACCCGCGACCCGCGGAGCTGGAGGTGCGCACGGCGCAGGCCGCGGTGGCGCAGGACGTAGCCGACTCCATGCTGAAGTCGTTCACGCTCACGCAGGCGACGCCGCTCCACGCCAACGGGATGATGACGGACAACGACTTCGTCGCGGCGCAGGCCGCGTTCGAGCAGTCGAAGGCCAACCTGCAGTCGGCGCGGGTCCAGCTGGCGCGGGCGCAGCAGGACCTGGCGTACACGTACATCTACGCGCCGATTGACGGCGTGGTGCAGGAGCGCGACGTGCAGGTGGGCCAGACGGTGGCCTCGAGCTTCGCGGCCCCGCAGCTGTTCGTGATCGCCTCGGACCTCAGGAAGATGCAGATCCTCGTGCAGGTGGACGAGGCGGACATCGGCCAGATAAAGGCGGGCCAGGACGTGCAGTTCACCGTGGAGGCCTTCCCGAACCGGGTCTACCACGGCACGGTGGCGACGGTGCGGCTCCAGTACGCGACGGTGCAGAACGTGGTGGACTACACGGTGGTCGTGGCGGTGAGCAACCCGGATGCGACCTTGCTGCCGGGGATGACGGCGACGGTGAACTTCCAGACGGCGAAGGCCGCGAACGTGCTCCGGGTCCAGAACGCGGCGCTGCGCTTCCGGCCGTCGGCGGCGATGCTCGCGGCGGCCGACATCCCGCAGCGGCGTGGCGGCGCGGGTGCGGGCGGGGCGGACACGGGGAGCGCGCGGCGCCAGTTCACGGCCGCCGACTCGGCCCGCTTCCGCCAGATGATGGCGCAGCGCGGCGCGCAGGGTGGTGGTCAGGGCGGGGTCGGCGGCGGGGCGGGCGCGGCGGGCGGGGCGGGCGCGGCGGGCGGGGCGGGCGGGGCCGGTCAGGGTGGCGGCGCCTTCGGCGGCGGCCAGCGGCCTGGCGGCGCCGGCAGTCAGGGCGCCGGAATGACGATGCCGGGCGGGATGGGCTTCGGCGGCGCGACCAACGTCGTGGTCCTCTGGACGGTGGACTCCCTGGGCAAGCCGGCGCCGGTGCGGGTGCACACGGGGCTCAGCGACGGGCAGTTGACGGAGATCACCGGTTCCGCTCTGAAGGAAGGGATGAAGATCATCGCGGCCGTCACCAACGAGAAGGCTGGCGGCGCGAGCAACCCGTTCCAGGCCCAGCAGCAGCAGGGCGGCCCGGGTCGGCGGGTGCTGTAGCCATGACCACGCTTGAGCCGGTCATCCGGATCGAGAACGTCAAGAAGACGTACATCACCGGCAGGACCGAGGTGCACGCGCTCCGCGGCGTGAGCGTCAGGATCGAGCCCGGGGAGATGGTCGCCATCATGGGCGCCTCGGGCTCGGGGAAGTCCACCCTGATGAACATCCTCGGCTGCCTCGATCAGCCGACCAGCGGTGGCTACTGGCTCGATGGCGTCCGCGTGGACGGGATGAGCAGGAATCAGCTGGCGGACATCCGGAACTCGAAGATCGGGTTCGTCTTCCAGGGCTTCAACCTCCTCGCGCGCACCTCGGCGCTGGAGAACGTCGAGCTGCCGCTGATGTACGACCGCAGCGGCCACAAGCTGGACACCAAGCAGCTGGCGCGCGAGGCGCTGGAGCGCGTCGGCCTCGGCGACCGCACCCATCACGAGCCGAGCGAGCTGTCGGGCGGCCAGCAGCAGCGCGTGGCGATCGCGCGTGCGCTGGTCACGAAGCCGGCCTTGGTCCTCGCGGACGAGCCGACGGGCAACCTGGACTCCCGCACCTCGGTGGAGGTGCTGTCGGTGTTCCAGGCGCTCAACGAGCAGGGCATCACCATCATCCTCGTGACGCACGAGCACGACATCTCCCGGTACTGCAAGCGGGTGGTGGAGCTGCGGGACGGCCACGTGGTCCGCGACACGGCGATCGAGGATCGCCACCGCGCGGAGTCCGACCTGGCCCAGCTCGTCGCGGCAGGGGTGGAGGACGAGTGACATGAAAGCGACGCGGCTGGTGGACATCGCCACCAAGAGCATTCTGAAGAACAAGATGCGGACGCTGCTCACGATGCTCGGCATCATCATCGGCGTGGGCGCGGTGATCGTGATGGTGGCGGTGGGGCAGGGCGCCAAGTCGGAGATCCAGCGGCGCATCGACAACCTCGGCACCAACATGATCGTGATCACGCAGGCGGCGACGCGGCAGGGCGGCGTGAACATGGGAGCGGGGACGTCGGGCCGCCTGACGCTCGACGACTACACGGCGCTGCAGCGGGAGGGGTTGCTCCTCTCGCACGTCTCGCCGGTCCTGGTGGCCCCGAGCCAGGTCATCGGGGGCGCCAACAACTGGCGCACGATGGTGGACGGGGTGACGCTCGACTACCAGGCCATCCGCGACTGGACCGTCTCGTCGGGCCGGTTCTTCGACCAGAGTGATCTGCAGGCCAACCGCAAGGTGGCGGTGATCGGCAAGACGGTGGCGGACGCCCTCTTCCCCGGGCAGGACCCGGTGGGGGCGCAGATCCGCGTCCGCAACGAGCCGTTCCAGGTCATCGGCGTGCTGGCACCGAAGGGGCAGACGGCGGAGGGCACGGATCAGGACGACCTGATCATCGCGCCCTACACCACGGTGCACACGCGCCTGTCGGGCGGGTTCAGCTTCCTCCCCCAGATCCTGGCCAGCACGGCCACCAAGGAGGATCTCCCCGCCGCGGAGCAGGAGATCGCGCAGATCCTGCGCGGCTCGCACAAGCTGCCGAGCTACGCCGACAACGACTTCACCGTCCGCAACCAGGACGACCTGGCGGAGGCGGCGCAGGGCACGACCAACGTCATGACGCTGCTCCTCGCCGCGATCGCCAGCATCTCGCTGCTGGTGGGCGGGATCGGGATCATGAACATCATGCTCGTCTCGGTCACCGAGCGGACGCGGGAGATCGGGATCCGCATGGCGATCGGGGCGCGCGGGGGCGACGTGCTCACGCAGTTCCTGGTCGAGGCCATCGTGATGAGCCTCATCGGCGGCGCGATCGGCGTCGGCGTGGGCTTCGGCGGCGCGGCGATCCTCTCCAAGGCCACCGGCTGGCAGACGGCGATCGCGCCGCAGATGGTGCTGGTCGCCCTCGGCTTCTCGGCGGCGGTCGGGATCTTCTTCGGGTTCTACCCGGCACGGAAGGCGTCGGCGCTGGATCCCATTCAGGCGCTCCGGTACGAGTAGATGAGACGCGCGCTCGGTCCCTGGGTCCGGTGGGGCTGGCTGGCCACGACGATCGCGATGGGCTTGGGTCTGATGGTGACGGCGTGGGTCGGGCGCGAGCATGCGGTCGCCGCGGCGACGACCCTGAACCGCGGCCAGAGCCTCATCCTGCTCGAATCCATCCGCCAGCAGGCGCGCGGGATGTCGGAGCCGCTCCAGGGCGCGGAGCTCGACACGCTCCTCAGGCAGCACAACGCCGCGGGGCTTCGCTACCTCGCCTTCTTCGACTCGTCCGGCACGGTCCTCGCGCAGTCGGGCACGCCCGCCCAGGCGATCGCCCACCTGGCCCGGCGGCCGCCCGGCCCGCCGGTCATGGAGCAGATCGGCTCCCGGATCCGGCTGTGGGGGTACGCGGGTCTCGCGGCGCCGCCGCCCGAACAGGGCCGCCGCCCGCCGCAGGCGCTCGCCCCCGGCCCGCGTCCCGGGCGTCTCGCTTTCGTGATGGAGTTCGAGCCCCTGGTGGCCGAGCGCCTCGCGGCCGAAGCGACGAACACGTTCCTGGTCTCCATCCTCGTCGCCGCGGCCCTGATCGCCGCCGCCGTCGGCTTCTGGCGGCTGACCGTGCGCCAGGAGCACACCGAGCACCGGCTGGAGCAGCAGCGCCGGCTGGGGGCGCTGGGCGAGATGTCGGCGGTCCTGGCCCACGAGCTGCGCAATCCGCTCGCGTCGCTGAAGGGGCACGCCCAGCTTCTGGCCGAGCGGCTCGAGGCGGGGAGCCCGGCGCGGACCAAGGCGGAGCTGGTGGTGTCGGAGGCGCGGCGCCTCGAGGCGCTCACGACCGACCTGCTGGATTTCGCGCGCTCGGGCCCGATCGACCGGCAGATCACGGATCCGCTGGCGCTCCTGACCGCGTGCGCCGAGGAGGTGGCGCGGGGCGGCTTCGCGGTGCGGGCGGAGGGCTCGCCCTCGGCCTGGTCGCTGGACGAGGGGCGGATGCGTCAGGCGCTCACCAACGTGCTCTTGAACGCGCGCCAGGCCTCGCCGGAGGGGACGCGGCCGGAAGCGGTGGTGGGCCGCGACAACGGGACGCTGGTCTTCACGGTGCGCGACTACGGCACCGGGCTCGCCCCGGGCGACGAGCAGAAGATCTTCAACCCCTTCTTCACCACGCGCACGTCCGGGACCGGGCTCGGCCTCGCGGTCGCGCTGCGGGTGGCGGAGATGCACGGCGGCACCATCACGGCTGGCAACCATCCGGACGGCGGCGCGGTGTTCCGCATCCAGATCCCGGCGAGCGCGAGCTGATGGCCCGCATCCTGGTCGCGGACGACGAGCAGGGGCTCCGCACCTTCGTGGCGGAGGCGCTCGAGACCGACGGCCACGTCGTCGCGCAGGCGGCCGACGGCGTCGACGCGGCCCGGAGCCTGGCGCGCGAGAGCTTCGACCTCCTGATCACCGACCTCAAGATGCCGCGGATGGACGGGCTGGCGCTGCTGCGGCAGGCGCGCCTCGAGCAGCCGGAGATGGAAGTCATCGTCGTCACGGCGCACGGCTCGGTGGACACGGCGGTCGAGGCCATGAAGCTGGGCGCGTTCGA
>Ga0187849_1000928_pt1 | contig 35744 bp, 35 predicted proteins | sample June2016WEW_4_10_2_FD_132412 | JGI IMG/M metagenome (GOLD analysis project Ga0187849, IMG submission 132412) | Peatland microbial communities from SPRUCE experiment site at the Marcell Experimental Forest, Minnesota, USA - June2016WEW_4_100 | ecosystem: Environmental > Terrestrial > Soil >...
CGATGTCTTCTGTACGTTCACCAGAGAGGGAGTGCTCAAGCTTATTGGCTTCGCCACCGTCTGCTGTCCGCCATCCAACAGAGTTCCCAGCACTTGTTGGAAAATTGGGGAGATCGCCTGGGTCGCGAAGAGAGAGCCGCTGTCAAAGTAGAGTAGAACGGTTGTGTTGACCCATTTGGAAGCGTCTCCGGGGGAAGCTAAGAAGGATGAACAACTGGCCCCAAAGCCGGAGGGGATTATCATTACTGCCTGGATCTTCCCCTGGGCAAGGTCCATTTGGGCTGTCTCGTTGTCTGGATAGGCTTGCACGTTGAGGATCTTTGTTGCTGAGAGGGAGTTCACAAAGAGAGAAGACCATTGCTGGCCAGTTGCAACCCCCGTCGAAATATTATCTAGGTTGACAACGCCAACGCCATAGGTTGGTGATGAACTGCCCCCTATCCCCCCGAATGCTCCTCCAAAAGCTATCACGAATACTATGGGGAAGAGGAAGATCATGAATAGGGCCGCTGGCTCCCTCGCAGTCCGCTTGAGGTCTCTCTTGGCTATAGCGATAATGCGTCTCGTTTTCATCTAAAGCTCCTCCCTGATATTGCGGCCCGTGAGCTGCAGGAACACGTCCTCAAGGTGCTTGGCCGAGTACTTCTCAATCAACTCTGCTGGAGTCCCAAGGGCGATCAGCTTCCCGTGATCAATGATCCCGACGCGGTCACAGAGCTCCTGGGCTTCCTCCATATAATGAGTGGTGAGAATCACTGTCTTACCATCCTTGGTTAAGTCCCTGATGAAGCCCCACACTGCATGGCGCGACTGCGGATCCATGGCTACCGTCGGCTCATCCAGAAAGGCGATCTCTGGCTCGTGGACCAGCGCACATATGAGACTGAGCCGCCTTTTCATACCACCCGAGTATTTGCCCACACGCCTGTTGGCATCCTCAAGCAGCCCTATGCCTGCTAGCAGCTCTTGGGAACGCTTCTTAAGAGCGTCCTTTGGCATCAGGTACAGGCTACCGAAGAGATCCAAGTTCTCCCTCCCACTCAGGTAGGGGAAGAGTGCTGTCTCTTGGGGGCAGACGCCAATCTGGTCTTTGACCTTGTCAATCTCCTTGATAATGTCATAGCCTCCCACTTTCGCGGTCCCAACTGTTGGTTTTGTGAGCCCGCAGAGCATGTTGATGAGTGTGGTCTTGCCAGCACCGTTTGGTCCGAGCAGACCGAAAAGCTCCCCCTCCATAACATCGAGGGTCAATCCGTCGACCGCCACGACATCGAACTTCTTGGATAGGTTCTCGATCTCTATGGCTGCCCTTCTCTCTCCCAGGGGCAGCATCTGATTCATGGCCTCAGGATCAGGCACCTGGGGTGACCCGGCTGGGCTCATTACTTTTTCTGCTTCAACTTTCATTACATTTGCCTCCGATTGGCAGGTTTGATGTTGGTGCCAGCACATATATTCCTAAGTGAATGGCCTGTGGGACAAAATGCAATGGCTCAAAGCCACAGGTGGGCAGTCTATGAAGGTAGCGGTTGACAATATGGACTTTAGGCTATTTGCAAGTCTTTTCCGCAGTTTGTAGGGGCATTCTCAGCTATAACCTAGGCAGAGCCTGCCCCTGCCATCTCCAAGACCAGCTTGTCCCGCCAGGTAGGGAAGATCAACCCATTGAAGAGAATATTGACGGTGACCTGCTTCAGGTCCGGGTCAGTCTGGAGTTCGTCCCTCAGCTTCTGTACCTCTTTCATAGAGTTTGTCCAAGAGAAGGCGACAAGGAGTTGGGGGAGGTTGCTGAATTCGAAGAAGAAGAGGAGGTTCGGCCAGTATTTGGCCAGGAGCCTCTGGGCAACGGCTTTCCGGTCCGATGTAGTCTTGAGGCTGAGGTGAATGAGCGGCATTATGTCATTGGACTTGTCCGGGTACCATTCACAGGAAAACTCGATAATGGACTCCTGCTTCAGCCGATCGAGCCTCCTGTAGATGGTCTTGGCCGACAGGCGCAGCTCCTTCGCGATCTCCGAGATCTGCTTGCGAGAGTTTCTGCTTAGGGCATGGATTATCCTCCAGTCCATGGGCGTCAGCTCCTTCACTTTGGCCTTGGCGGACGGCCCTGGCATCAGTCCGACGGTGGGATTGGTCATGCCTAGCTCTTTCCCCAGGAAGCTGGTGAACGCCCCCAACTCCGAGATGTTCCTCAGGTAGGCCCCCACATAGATGTAGTTGGCGCCAGCGAATGCAAGCCAGTAGATCAAGTCGTTTGCCTTTGCCCTGGCGACCAGATCGTCTATCGAGTCGAGGCCGGTTGGGCCGAAGCCAGTCACCTGGGAGGCTCCCAGGTAGTGGAGGGTTAGTCCGGTCGTGAAGGTTCTTAGGACCCCCGACTGGATCAGGAGCTGGACCCTCTTGTGGACTGCGTTGACCGAGAGGTTCAGCTTGGCAGCCAGGGCGCGGTAGGGCATCCTGGAGTTGTTAAGAAGCTGCATGCAGAGTAGGAGATCGGTCTTGTCCATACGATTTAAAATCTCGCTCTGAACTTAGATAAGGACTTCGTCAGACCATGCCTTAGAGAGCTATTTAGCGCAAAACCCGCATTTAGAACCTGTTAGTCTTTTTTTGCGACTGACGGCTCGTTTTAAGGGTCTGGGGTTTAAATCTTATTTTTTCTTAATTTCTATCGTGGCGATGACCACTACCACTGCCATGTCCGTGCCCCATTCTGATTTCGCCTCAACAGCAACAAAGTCATAGTTTAAGTTGGTATTCAACTATTCAACTCGACTTCTTAGGCGATATCCTTTCCACCTTTACAATTGCTCTGCTGAGACCAGCAAGAGGAGGCAACAGATGTGATATTGTTTGTTCGGCTGTGCATCGTCTGACTATTCCCTTAGAACTGGTCTCAAACCAGCCATCTCTGTCTCTTTGAAAAGATTGCATCACTCTTCCGTCTTTATTAAGAAATTTTATTATGCATTCGTCGTTCCTCATGAACTCACCATCTGAACTCCTTCATTTAGCTCGCACGCATGTCTGATCATAATACCATAAGAGAATTAAACTCATAACTCGAAAGATAAACCATCTGGTAATTATGCTTCGCCGCCGAAGCCCTCAGTGGAAATTCGATGAATTTGCAAGGGTGCGAAACAGTCTCACCCGGCATACCTCTGCAATCCGTCGGACATTGGGCTTTCTTCGTTCTCACCCCATTCTCTGCCTGTTCTTTCTTACGCCGGGGATTCCCGAATACATATCGGGATCAAGCCCCGTGAATGCGATTCTTCTAAACCCCTTCCTATTTGTTTTCCAAATCGTGGCAAATGCAGCTCTTTACCTGCCAGGCGCGCTACTGGTTCGGGAGGCGATGATTCGCTGGAAAAAGGGCTGGGTCTCCGTCCTTCTCCTGGGAGCCGCCTACGGAATTCTTGAGGAGGGGATCGCGCTTAGCACCCTTTTCAATCCGAACGCGAGCCCAGTCGGGGCTTTTGGAACATATGGTCACTGGCTCGGTGTCAATTGGGTTTGGGTTGCGGGAATCATTCCGGTGCATATGATTTTCAGCATCTCGCTTCCGATACTATTGCTTGGGCTTGCTCTACCTGGCACGAAGGGAAAGAGCTTTCTTGTCTCTCACAAAGCCATGACTGCAACTTTCTCTCTACTGGCGATTGATGTATTTGCCCTTCTCCTGGTTGTTTTCTATGGAGAACACTTCTGGATGGGATGGCCAATTTTTGTCGCAAGCATCGTTGCTATCGGCACACTTGTCCTTCTTGCCCGAATAGTGCCGGCGAAAGCATTCCACGCAAAAACCGAAAACCCAAAGATAACGCCCCTTGCCAGCGGGATCTTGGGAGTGCTGGTTTATCCGTCCGTTCTACTTACTGAGTTTGGAGGAATGAGTGCCAAACTCCCTGCAGGCATCACGACCCTTTTCGTGGTCGCAGTTCAATCATTCTATCTGATTTTGGTTTTGAGGGTGTTGGGGCAGAAGGACAATGAGAGGCAGCTAATTACCTTCGCCCAGGGCTTAATTCTGCCGCTTGTTGCATTCGGAGTTCTGAGTCAGATCGAGCTGCCTTTGGTTCTGGTGGTCGATGTCATCATGGTACTTTTCTTCTGGAAACTCTGGCGGAAATATGGGGATGGCTCGATCCGCAGGCAATATGCTCCAGGCGGTTCTGCAACGTTGTCGTCGGTTTTGAATAGCCTTTTATTGCCAGAGATTGGATACAAGCTGTGACCATGGGGGTATTGGGATGACTATTAAGAGTGGTGCCATAGCAGCGGTCGTGGGAGCCCTGGTGTCCCTGGCGATCACCTGGATTTTAGGAACACTCTTCGCCGGCCAGGGAGGAACGGTAATGTGGTGGCTATTGTTCATAATCTTCTTTTACCCAATATCCATACTGATCTACGTCCTGCTGGGGAAGCGCGAGGATAAAAGCTTCGGCAAAACCTTCTCGAGCGGCGGGGCTCCGGATAAATAAAAAAAAGAAAGGGATCAGCACCAGCTGAGCCGTCAGGGGTTAAATTCTTACCCCCCACAATCTTACTACTTACTCTGTCTTCCCTCGATACATTGAAGTGCGCGCCAGCCCATTTAAGATAGAAGAACAACTAATAAGCGAGAAAAAGCTTCTAATCCCTAAGAACGTCAAAAACTAGAGGGAAAAAAGGTGACTTTGGAATCAAATAAGACCTTAGGCGGCATAGGCGCAATATTGCTGTTCATCGGGCTTATACCGTTTGGTGAACCGTATACAGGAATAATTGCGCTTGCAGGCTTGATACTCGTTCTGGTTGCTCTATATGGTTTTGCACACATTTACAAGGAAATAGGAATATTCCACAATTTCATATTCGGCATAATTGCAGGCATAGTGGGCATAGCAATTGCAGGCATAGTGGTTGTAGTTTCAGTCTTGACCACGCTAACAAATTTCCTATATCAAGTCTACCCAGGCTGGAATGGCGACTGGACAAACCTTTCAGGATTGACACCCAACACTTCGAACCTATCCATGAGTGCTATCTTGCCATTTCTAGAAGGACTGCTTTTAGTATTTTTGGTCCTGTGGATTTTCACAATAATTGCAGCTTTCTTTGCCAGACGATCACTGAATAGTCTTTCAGCAAAAACAGGCGTAGGTTTATTCTCAACTGCAGCACTGCTGTTACTCATTGGTGCAATTCTGACAATAATTCTCATAGGTCTGCTTCTCATTTGGATCGCTGTATTATTAATTGCAATTGCCTTCTTCCGAATAAGAACCCACCCAGAACAACCTGTGACATCAATGGCGCCTCCACCATCACCGCCGACACCAGTATAGAAGCCAACAAACAACTCCTTTTTTTTATTTTGCATTTTTGCAGCTCAACAAAAACAGCTGTTAGTCAACTATATGATATCGGGACTGTAATTGAGGTAATTGCAAGATTTTTAGTTGGCTAATTCCTATTCAAGACTGCATTTCTTTCCAAGTGTGACCGCATTTTGTGCACTTGTAAAATTCGTTTGAAGGTTCAGGTGCATTTTCTTTTGACCTGCCAGATCTCCAGAAGTAGGCTTTCTTATTTCCGCATTTAGAACATTGCTTTTTTGTAGTAGGGAGATGGGATTTTATGACTAACGTTTGCTTGGGTTTCAAAATTCTTTCAGTATAGAGTTTCGTTTCCGCAAAGGGTTGTTCATATCCGCAAATTCTGCATGTCAATTTATGTTTTGTAGGATCAGGAAACAACACACTCTTACACCGAGGACAAAACTCCAAGATCATCGACTCCGCTCAACATTTGGAACTATTTATGTTAATCGTCTTGCAATGATAAATGTTAGGTGAGAAACGCGCTGAGCTGCATCGACAAAGCCAATCCTATGCTGCACCAACGAAGTAATAGCATAATAATAGGAAATTAACCTAATAGCTTGGTGATATCATTGCCAATTGACCCACTAAATGAAGACATGGGTAGATCAGGAAATGAGGATCGTAAGTATTGGTCGACATCCAGGGAAGCTTGGGCAATCGTATGCAAAAGCAGCAACTTAAGAAACACGATAACGATAGCCCTTATAGTTGGAACTGTCCTCTTTATCATAAATCAGTTGGACGTCGTATTAGGGGGAGGAGCCACGTGGTTTGTCTGGCTCAAAGTATTTCTTACCTATCTTGTGCCTTTTGTGGTTTCTAATATCGGTATCCTCTCTGTTACGAGACGAGCAAAACCAAGCGTGATCACCAGACATCTCAAATAAAAAAGGATTCACCGTTAGGTCATCAATAAGAATTCATATTTACTACTTCGATTCAACTAATTCGAGAAGGTTACTTAATGATCGACGCCGAAAATCTCACAAAGAAATTTGGCAACCTTACTGCAGTTGAGGATCTGACCTTCCATGTTGATGAGGGAGAAATTTTCGGTTTCCTTGGGCCGAACGGAGCGGGGAAGACCACTACAGTGAGAATGCTCTGCTGCCTCATATCAAAGACCAGCGGCACGGCCAAGATAGCAGATTATGAAATAGGTAACGATGCGGATTCTATGAAGATAAGGAAGATTATCGGATTGGTTCCTGATAATGTCGGTCTCTATGATGGTTTAAGCGCCTATGACAACCTAGACTTTTACGGGAAGCTGTACGACTGTACGGAGACGCAAAGGAAGGAAAACATCGAGAAGTTTCTCAAGATGCTTGGGCTTTGGGATAAAAGGGATGTCTCGGCTGGAACCTTCTCCAAAGGGATGAAACAAAAACTTGCCATAGCCCGCGCCCTTATTCATGAACCGGAAATATTGTTCTTGGACGAGCCAACAGTGAACCTGGACCCAGAATCAGCAAAGACGGTCAGGGACTTCATCCTTGAGCTGAAAAAGGAGAAGAAGACCATTTTTCTGAACACCCATAACCTCGATGAAGCTCAAAGGATCTGCGACAAGATTGGAATATTGAATACCAAGCTCATGGCAATAGGCACTCCGAAAGAGCTCGAGGGGTCCATTGGGGGCAGGAAGACCGTAATTCAGTTGGACCAAGTAAATGACACGATTCTGAACGCATTAAAGAAACTATCGCTTGGTAACATAACGAGCGATAACAACAAACTAACGATTGACCTAGAGAATCCTGAAAAGGAGAATTGGGCTATTGTGAACGCAATAGTCGGTGCTGGCGGCCACATTCAGACCGTTACTGTGCTTGGTTCAACATTAGAAGATGCCTATCTGAAACTAGTGAGGGAGACAAAATGAGACTACGGAAATCGTGGATTATTGCAGCCAAGGACCTCAAGGTAATCATACGGAAAAGGACGGTTCTCTATACGGTCGTCATGCTTCCCCTCATCATCTCGATTCTTTTTCCAGTGGTAATCGAGCTCTCCGGACAGAAGTCCGGGGGAATCCCCGCTGCGTATCTCCCCGTACTACTAAGTGCATTTGCATTCTTCTACGTTATCATCCCAGCGATCATTCCTACACCAATAGCCTCTTACAGTATAGTCGGCGAGAAGGTTGAGAAGAGCCTAGAGCCACTTCTGGCCACTCCCATCACCGATGGAGAGATCCTTCTAGGAAAAAGCATAGCTGCATTCATTCCTTCCATCGCCGCTACCTATGCAGGTGCTGCAATCTTCATGGTGCTCATGGATAGTTTGACTTACAGCAAGCTGGGCTATCTTTATTATCCAAATTGGGGCATGGGCATCATCCTTCTGCTTCTCGCCCCTCTTGCAGCAACATTAAGCATCGAGATGAATGTGATCGCGTCATCGAGAGTCAGTGATGTACGGACTGCATCGCAACTCGGAGCGCTCATGTTTATCCCCTTTGTGGGTATCTACGTCGCGGGCGAGATAGGCATCATAACACTCGACACCAACACTCTTCTCATCATCGCCGCCATAATGGCAGCCCTTGTTTTGGTTCTATTTTATATCAGTACGGCCACATTCCGCAGGGAGGAGATACTTACAAAATGGAAGTAAATAGTGGGTAAGGGTTCACAATTCAACAGCTAACTATGCGATAAATGTCTTTTTCATATCTTTGCCAGAGCATATGGGCAGAAACTTAATATCCAAAAAGGAACCCACTCCTTCTTTATGATAGCATATTCTGTACATTACAAATTCAGCCAACACTTCAACTTCCCAGCTCAAGATGCTTACCGATGGTGCACCGACTACCAAACCGATGACATCGTGCTGATGGGCTCGAAAGGCAAGCGGCAGATCCAGCGAATCAACGATGATACGCTTGTCCTAACGGACACTCTTTTCGGGAAAGAAAGAAAGACAGTAAAGAAAAGGCTTGTGAGGCTCTATCCTGAATGCCTCTTCTGGACTAACACTCGATTAAGTGCTGATGGAAGACATTCCCAGTTCCTTTACCAGATAGTTCCAGATGGTGAAAAAGGCTCACGTCTGGATTTTACCGGCTCCCAGGTCTACTACAACAGCAAAAAACCCACACCGGTTAGAATCGCTTTGATGGCTAATGAATTAGCGAAGGAAGATTCGTTGGGGTGGAAATCATTAGCGAAAGCGATGGAGAAAGACCTCAGTCGATAGAAATTCAATTTGGCAGTCAACTATACGATAAAGGTCTTTGCCGTATTTTTGCCCGAGATTTATCACTCGGACATCTACAACATAAAGGAATTTACCGAAGCAACGCACATTATATCATAGACAAAAATGAAAAGAAACTCAAAATTCGCATTAGCAGTGGTAATATTAGCAGTAGTTGTAATCGTATCTGTTGCCTATTTTCTCCCCTACCTTGCGCCGGAAAGTATCCAGGTGACACCGCAAAAAGGATTTGTGGATTCCTATCCATCTATTGGTTTCAACGTAACAGGTCATCTTTACTCAAGGGATGCAGACTTGCCAATGAATTATACGATATTTATAAACGGAAATTTCCTTACTGGAGGATATAACTGGTATGCTGCAACAGATTTTTTTGGTAATTTTAAATTTACTACTGGCCAAACAGCTATGACAGCCACTCCGTTCCAGACTGGGGACACCATCGAAATGAAAATAATAGTGAATGAGAATGGGAAAACAATTACGCAAGATTTCAACATGACCTATTGAGATCTTCTGGAACAACTCCGCAACTTTATGGCATTAAGCCAAAATGTCGTTAGGGGCATTATCATCGACCGAAGACTTGACAGTACCCTTCTTACAGACAACAATCAAGTCATCACTCTCATCTGTATCATATTTTTTGAATTGAAAATCTTCATAGAGATTCATCCCCCTAAAGCCAACCTTCCTGAGGAGTTTAATCAAATTGTCTTTTCTTAGCGGATTGTACTCTGTAGAATATACTTTGAATGCCTTGGCTTTGGTCTCTAGGTCTACGACGTTGAAAACAATCTTTTTTGGAAAGTAATCTAGAACATAGAAAAAGACCTCATCTTCTCTCATCGAGACCGGAAAAAATCGCATTTGTGTTTTTACCAATCTATCGTAATTCCTTTGTTGCAGAACTAGTATACCATTATTATTCAGGAGCCTGTACATCTCTCTCAATGCTTTGGTCAAATCCTTATCAGATAATAGGTGGGGGAGAGAATTTCCAACACAAATAATCGCGTCGAATTTCTCATCAAAGTTGCGAGTCAAATCCCTGAAATCGGATATTATGAATTCAGGATTGACGCCATGTGCCTTTGAGTTAATTTTAGCTTTCCTCAGCATCGCTGGAGACAAATCCGATCCTTTGGCTTTGTATCCCATCTGGTTGAACATTATCACATGTTGCCCTGTTCCGCAGGCACAATCGAGAACAGTTCTCACCTTGTTTTCGGAAAACAACTTCTGATAGAATCCAGATTCTCTTTTGAAACGGTTCTCCCACGAAACCAGTCTATCGTATTTTTCTGCAAATTCCTCATAGAATCTCATAATCATACCAGACCATCGTTGCTTTGGGGTTGTTAGCTTGTCCGGCTTCTGACAGTATCCAAATTCTCTTAGGCTTATATTGGTTAGCTCATTGCTGTTAACCCAAGATTTGAGGGAACACTCATGCGTACAAGAAAAGCTTTAGTTTTAACGCACTACATCGTATACTTGGTGAGCGAATGAGCAGCGCAAATTCTCTCTTTGAGACCAATGATCTGGTGTTAACAAAGAAGATCCTGTCTGTGCGTGAGCATTATGACATGGAGGATAGGACGGGGACGAAATTGGGAGAGGCTGATGGCAATCTATTTCAGCTCCCCGCCAAGTTTGTCGTGATCGATGCCTCTGGTTCAGAGCGGATGCACCTCGAAGGGAAGGTATTGTCGTTTCGAAATCAGTTCACTTTCTATGATGATGCCAGAGCAGAACTCGGAACCATAAAGAAGAAGATAGTCAAGTTGATTGGTGAAGAGTACTGGGTAGAAAGAGACGGAGTTGAGTATATGCGCATCTACGGTAATTTCACAGAGCACGACTATCAGATGGAGGTCAATGGGGTTCAGGTCGCTTCCATACACAAGAAGTGGGTCTCGGTAAGAGATCAGTTTGGAATTTCGATAACAGGAGAAGTGGATCACCGATTTGTTATCGGAGCGATGATCGTAATCGAGCACACAGAAGTCACAGAGAGGCAAAGCCACCAGTAAATTGTAATGAAACTCAACGTTGATTTAGTCAATTCGAAGGATTTCTGGACTCAAGAAGAAACGACGCTGGTGGCTTGATCAGGTTTTTTCCTGTATTCCGTTAAGACAAGTCCGTGTATGTTCTCTCTTTATCATATAGTCAGGCATTGCCTTCAGCTTTAAGGTCTTAATTTGGACAATTGTAAATCATTCCCCTTCCTCTGCAATTCTCACAAGGCCAAGGGCTGACTCCTGCAACCCAGATCCTGCCTCGTCCGCCACACATGCAGCATTTCACTGATTCCACTTCTTCCCACCGTACCTCAGATCCCACAAGGTCAGGGGCTTAGGTTCTGGCTTGGGTTTAATGGGGTGCGCGATATGCCTCTTGCTGTAGTGGATCCTGAATCCATGCCAGGACCGGCACCACTTGCCGCATTTCAGGCACTTGTAGCCGCCGTTAAAAAAAACGTCGTTGGAAAGGACAGGGTCTTCAGCTAAGGTCATTCTCGCACCCGATCCTAATACTATCACTTTCGCCTAATTTTCGCTCCGGGATCATCAAATTGATGTGAAAGCGATGGTCATTAGTTAGAGAAGTTCAGTTTCGGGAGAGAGAGACTAAAGACTGGCGATTCTATTGCTTCGCGAAACATAAGTGATTTACGCGCATAGGTGTGCCTGTGATGCATGAACCGCCTCAGATGAGGTGAAGGTATAATATCAATAATAACTGGAGAACCAGGAAGATCGGGACCAGAAGGAACTTGACCTTGCGGGTCTTGTGCCTAAAAATTAACATGCCAACGTAGGCCCCGAACGGTCCAAAGAATGCAACCAGCAGAAGCCTCGATTCCGGAACCCTCCAGCCTCCCGTCATGCTCCTCCATTTGTCCACCCCGAAAAACACAAGTGATACAGTATTAACGATCGCGAGGAGAATCAGCAGAGGGGGAACTTGCAACATGTTCGTCATGCCAGCCAAGGATTGTTGCGAAGGTTCAACGTTATCGCATCACCTAGAGTTTGTGGTATTAAAATTTAATCCCACACACACCTAGAAAGCATAGAATGTTACATTGTAGAGAATGCAGGAAGAAAGATGCTATCTCCATTAGCATTTGTATTTATAACTTTAAAACCATCCCTGATGTATTCCCATTGCTATTAGTATTACTATTATTGTTAGTACGACTATGATTACTATTCTAGTTGTCCATTTCGTATCTATACCTCCTCATGAATGATGTTCTTCCTTTCGGATAGTAGTTTCCAATCAGCCATTCTTATATCATTATCCAAAGATGTATGCGGTTGAATTAAAAAAAAGTTAAATTTTAATCCCACAAACACCTGGCAACGGCACTATGCAATCTTCTTGCCAGCGTTCGGTCCGAACTGGTCCAAGACTTCCAAAGGCTCAAGGATCCACACGCCGCGCATTTCCATCCCTCTTTTTTTAAGGTTCTCATTCATCACTTCGAAGAGGGGACCAGAGGTCACGAATGCCTTCACGCGACATCTTACCTGATACGCCTGCGGCGGTCCTCCTGGTCCAGTCTTTACTGCCAAGGTGGAAATTTTCGCTCCAGTCTCGGCTGCAACACGAAGGTTCTCGTGGGCCTCCCGCATGTGTATCGAGGCGCAGACTATGGTGTTGGCATCCATTACCCTGAGTGAGCCCAAGGGTATCACATGAAGGTCGTCTCCGGATCTTGTGGCGAGCACCTTTATGGCTGCAGGATCATTGTACACATCCTGAACTTCTTTAGGTATAGGCACGAAATCACCGATTTCATCTTTGTTTCCATAGCATATATAATCTAATCCCAAACCCAAACACACATGCGAAATTATAAAAAAAATGAAATTCAATCTCACTGGGTTTTTGCATAATTTCTATTATCCAGTGTGTGTGGGGGGTTAAATTTTTACCACACACACTACTGACTGACGACTAACTACTAACTATGGTTACTAGTGAGTAACCATTTCTCTCTTGGCTGGTGTTACGTGTAGCGTATATCACACTTCCCATAATAGAATGTAGTGAGTGAAAAAATGAAGGGCGCCCCTCGTGATAGATTGCATTTCGGATTATGGGAGGGAGGAAGCCGCGGAAGATGGTCGTTAGTAGGAGGTGAGTGATACGTCTGAGAAGAATGTTGAGACGCTTATACGCAATTTTCATGATGCATACATGAAGCTGGATGTGGATGGCACACTTTCCTTTTTTACAGAAGACACTGTCTGGCAAGTTCCCGAGGGAATGTTCAAAGGCAAGGCGGAAGTGAAGCGCTATTTGACTTGGGCTTTCAAGATGAATCGTCAGGTAAAGTTTAAGGATGCTGGAATAGGACTTGTGGTAAATGGCAATAAGGCTGTTTACGAGTACATGCTAGAGGCAGTTTCCTATCAAGGCATGAAATATGAAACGCTTGGGATCTGTATCTATGAAATTGATGATGGCAAAATTAAGCAACACACGATTCTCCACGATAGGTTATCAGTTGCGAAACAGGCAGCCAAGGGAGTAGTTCAAAAACGGGTAGTAAACTCTCTGGTAAATACTATGGAGAAAGGATTACGATAGCTAGATCGAACAGCGTGTGTGGGGGATTAAAATTTACCCCACACACACAATAACTTACTTTCTATTTTCCATATCCAACTCAATGATAAGAAAGTAGACTTTAATACAGATTGTATCCGAGTTTTCATCATGGACACCTGGAAATATTATGACATCACGCATCGACACCATTTGATATGCAATCCACTTCTCCGAGAAAAGTTTGATCGGATGTGCAGACTGCTAAGCCCAGGGGGGAGGGTACTGGATATGGGATGCGGCAAGGGTGAGACTCTCATCAGGCTAGAAGAGCTTTATAATATTGCTGGCATGGGCGTGGACATATCCCCCTACTCCATCGAAGAATGTCTTGAAAAGCAGAGAAAGAGGGTACCTGGGTCGGGCCTAAAGTTCCTCCTCATGGATGGCTCTCAATATAAGCCTGAAGCTCCGTTCGACATCGCAATATGCCTTGGCGCCAGTTTTATCTACGGAGGCTATGCAAGAACGCTGAAGGCACTGCTGAGCATGGTCGTCCCTTGGGGACTCATAGTGACAGGCGAACCATTTTGGTCGAAAGAGCCCGATCCGGAGTATCTCAGACTGACCTCACAAAAAAAGGAAGACTACGCCAGTGGATTTGGCGGGAATATCGCTATCGGGGAGGAGCATAGTCTCAACTGTGTCTATGCCATGGAGAGCAGCCTCGACGACTGGGACAATTACGAGACGCTCCAGTGGAATGCCGTGAACGAATACTCCAAAGCAAAACCTGACGATCCCGACCTTGCAGAGCTGATGGAGAGGAAGGGGAGGGAGAAGGAATACTATCTTCGGTGGGAGAGGGGTGTCTTGGGCTGGGGGGTCTACATCTTCCGCCTTCCTAAATGAAGCCGTTTGGGTTTGGGGGGTTAAAGATTAATGAATTGTTGTGTCAACCGTAATCACGAGTGTTCCATTGAAAGCTTGGCTCGGAGCTTTGATCCTGAGCTGAAGAGATATTGCTTGACCTATGTTTGGCTCTGAAGCTGGTAACGAAGTGTTAGAAGAAACTAAAGAGAATCCTTGCGTTAAGGAGATGCTATTAATTGTAAATTCCCTTCCCCCCCATAAACTAAATGTATAATTGAAAACATCATTAGTATATATTGTTGGTAAAGGGTTTGAGGCGGAGGAATAAACGTCGTAGGGATTGTTTGTGTTTAGCTCAAAATTTGTGATTATCACTCGTTGGCCTGGCATCAATAGAGGGGATCCAAAAAACACAATGGCTGCTACTATAACGATGACAGCAACACCCGCAACAATGTAGATGTTTTTCTTCATGGCAATAAATAGACTTCAAGTTGTTAATAACTCTGCATTTCCCATCTCTCTTTTTGATGACAAGCAGAGTTCTCTTAGTTCAACTAAGAGCGTTCTATTGATGGTGGCTCTCTTGAAGCTGATGGAGTTTCATTTCCCTATCTTACCAGTAGAATAGTAGTTAGTGGGTTTGGGGCTAAAATTTAATGAGCACGAAGGATAGCATACGGAAGACTAAGATTAGGGTGAAACGAATACTTGAACCAGACCGGCCAGAGGAGATGAAGATTTGAACAGCAAGCTTACTGACATGGAGAGATCCAAGATTCTCGCTCTCGCCGAGTTATTGGTCAAGAAAGAGGAGATCTATTCCCTCTGCGCCTATGGCTCAAGAGTTGCGGGGTATGCAAGAAAAGATTCTGACTATGACATGATAATAGTCGCGAAGAACGTCAATGCGAGTGTAGCAGAGAGGCATGAACAAGAGCCTACCAAGTCACCACCACTCATCATAGAAGAGACGGCCCTAATGAAGGACGCAAAGCAACCTTCGGTTGGAGAGTTCGTAATAGGCAGGTTACTGAACATCTATGAACCCATTGTTAACGCGGAGTTCCTGGGGAGCGTCGAGGTTGAATACAAGAAGAGAATCATAGCAGAAAAGTTGATTGAGATCCAGTCAGACTACGGCGACTTTTCTTCAAACTTGATCATTCCTCACGAATACTTTCTCTTTGATAAGCTGCACAAGAGGGCTCTTGCCTACCCAGAAGCGATGTTCAGCTACGCCCGCACCTACGCGTCTGATCAGAGGAAAGAGAACATAGAGTTCACGCTTCGAGGATTTCGAGAAGCGGCAGAATCGCTTGCTTCAAACGGAATAATAGAGAGTATCGGTGACTCTGTTAGGATCTTCAGGGGGAGAAAGAAGCGTATTTATGCACTCACTGAGCTTCACAAAATGTTTCCGTTGGAGAGCAGGGGCGCCATTCGATACGTGGTTCACGGGTTTGCTAATAGGTTGGGATATGGGTTCAAGACTAGGCCTCTCGCCAAGCTGAAAATGATGGGGAAGGTTGAATCCATGGTCGAGCTCGATCGGCCGAACAAACTTCTTCGACTTGAGGAAGGGGTAATCTTTGACGATGCAACCAAGATGATCGAAGAGCTTGCGCAAATAGGAGGCTTCGGCGAAACTTACGAATACGAACAGAAGAAAAAGGGAGATTTCATCAACTCTACTCAACAGCTGGAAATCTGGGACGATGAAAGACGAGTCAAGTATGTCCTCAAGCACTTCCCCGAACTGAAGTCAATAAAGTGGGCATTTCTCAATCTTTGGTCACTCGTCGCCAAGAGATTCAACCAGAGCCCTCTCTCAAGACTGAACAGAGAGGTCGAAGGTGTCAGACGGCTGAATGAACTCGGAATCAAAACTCACGATATAATCGGCATTGTTCTAGACGAAAGGACCCTGGTAACAGAGTATGTCAATGGCACCCCGCTCTCAAAATTCGTCGAGGAGATAATCAGTGGGAAAAGTACAGACACGAGCAACATCGCAAAATATGGCAAGATATTGGGTAAACTGCACAAGGCTGGCTTGGTGTACGGAGATACGAAGCCAGGGAACGCGCTCGTGGGTAAGGATGGAATAGATCTTCTAGACCTTGAGCAGGCTGTGGAGAACGGCGATAGGGCTTGGGACCTCGCCGAATTTCTCTATTTTTCTGCAACGCGCCTGGAGAAGAAAGGAGAGAAGAAGGATAACAAAACGAGGGAGGAAGGCATAAAGCTTGTCGCTGAAGCCTTCCTCACCGGCTATCGTAGTGAGAATAGTGGCGAAGTTGTTGCAAAAGCGAAGAACATTAGATATCTGATACCATTCTTACCATTCCTAACTTCGAAGATGATTCATATTGTTAGACATACACTTGAAAAGTACTCGTCAGCTGATGCTGATAATCCTTGAGTCATTGGGCCGGATTATTACTTGGAAAATAGTGGGGCCGATGTGGTTCGGTTTTTGTGTGCGTGGGGGATTAATTTAATCATATAAACCCGCGTGTGTGGAGTCAGTCACTCTGTCACTTTGCCAGTCAACTGTGCACACGACACAAAATATATGGAAAAAAGAAGAAAATGGATGAGTCTATAAAAGAAGACTCATTATGGGCGCTTGTAGTAAAGCCTTAAGAAAGCAATGACCAGCAGCACGACACCTATCACAACTAAGCCAGTGCCTATACCTGAGCCTCGCCCAGGCATACCAGGAATAGCAATTATTGCTGCTCCAATGATCGCGAAGAGTATTCCTAGTACGCCCAGAATGGTTACATGCATGCTGCGGTTGTCAGTAGTTTTTCCTTTTTCTGCCATTTCAAAGAACTCCATCATTAGTAAAGCTTCATTGTATATAAATTCGCGCGTGCGTTGTGTGCGCACTTAGTAGGAGAGAGTAAGAAGAAGCGAGTTGTTGAGTCCTACTCTTTCTCTTTCTCTCCTGGGCAAACATGTGCCTGCTTAGCTTTTCGATGGAGTCGTCTTGTCAGAGCTTCTTCCGATCTTGGATGGCCACCAGTTGAACCTCTCGGCCAGGGCCATCAAGGACGGCACGAAGAAGAGGATGACCACCGAGACGTCGATCAGCACGGCCGCCCCAACCGCCAGGCCGATCTCCTCGAGCACGGGGATTCCAGTCACCAGAAGGGAGGCGAAGATGCTCGCAAGTATAAGTCCTAGGCCGAAGATGGTTACCCAGACTTTGGTTGTGGCAGTCTTGATCGCTTCGTCGTCGGTCTTCCCGTTCAGGATCTCCTCTCGTATTCTCGTAACATAGAAGATGTCGTAGTCAATGCCGACGCCCAGCATGGTCACTATCACGAAGAGTGCCACGAAGTTGAGCACGGGCAGCTTCAGTATGTAAGTAAAGGTGAAGTCAAGCAGGGCCAGAGAGAAGGCCGCGCTGCAGAGGATGGTGAAGATAAGCCTGAGGGGCGTAAAGGCGGACCTTAGTTGGAAGAACAGGATCAGGTAGACCGCTATGGAGAGGATGATCAAGATCTCCGGTATCAGCCCATTTATGAACTGCTCATTATCCTTCGTCTGGGAAGCCTCTCCGCCATAATGCACAACGACCCCATTAATGAGGGATGTGGACTTCACTTGGGACTCTAATTTATCCAGTGAAGCGACGGACTGGGCGCTCATCATGGGAGAATTGAATCCGACGGATATGAGCGCTGTGGTGTTGTCCTTTCCTATGTAGGAGAGCATGCCGTCTAGGTACTGGGAGAGGATGGGCTCAGGCATCTCCCCTATGGACGAGAAATTGAATGAAGATCCATAGGGCCTGGTGGGGCCCGTTACGCTAACCACGCCTGAGGAGCCAGCTACCTTGGACGATATGAGCTCGATCTGGTTCAGTAGCGTCTGGTTAAACTGGTTGTCTCCGTAGACTATGGCGGAGGGCATTGTGACCAGAATCGATGTGGGGGAGATGGTTCCACCGCCCAGGCTGTTCGTCATGACCGTCAGGCCCTGGTTGCTCTGGGTGTTCGGGATGAGCTTCAGAATGTCGAGCCCCGTGGGGGTGCTGGCCACAGCTGCGACCGCGCAGACAGCGAAGAGCGATATCACCACCGTGACTGCCACCTTTCTCTTGAGGGTAGCATCGGATACCCTTGCTAGGCGGCCAGGCTTTGATTCGTGACTGTTAACCTTTAGGCGAGGCCAGAAGAGGCGGTCCCCAAGTAGCAGCTCAAGGGACGGAAGCAGCGTCACCGACGCCAGAAGAAGGATGGAGACCCCCAGGGCTATGGCTACGCCGACGTCGTTGAATATGGGCACGTTCACCACCGCCAGGATGACGTAGGCTACGACGACGGTAATCCCTGCAGTAAGCACGGCCTGGCCGGACCATCTGACCGATGTGGCCACGCTCTCCTCCTTTGACTTTCCCTTGGCCCTCTCCTCCTTCATCCTTCGGAGCTGAAGGACAGAGTAGTCAACGGCTAGGCCCAGCATGATGAGCGTAGCCAGTGTAGGTGTGAGGAAGGTTATCTTGCCGCTTCCGGCTACCACCACGCCAAGGTAGATGGCTGCGTAGCCGATAACTATGGAGATGCCCCCGAGAAGCAGCGGAAGGATGGCCGCAAGGGGTGCCCCGAAGAGGATTATGGCGATAATTATGGAGGCAACGATTCCGACGCTCGAGATCGCTCCAATGACGGGGCTGAAGGCGTCTTCAAAATCATGGCTGATCACAGCCCCGCCGGTGACGTAGGTCGTCGCCATTGATGAGAGGTCTGAGCTCTTCACGTCCTGCTGGAACCCTGCGAGGGTGTCGGGACTAAGAGTTGAAGAGTAACTAAACACGACAATCATGGTGTCATTCTCTGTCCCCACGAAGTTCTGAGTCAGGGACCTTGAGAGTACAAGGGGATAGTTGGAGAAGCTCTCATTATATACTACGGCGTCTATTGCGCTCGCTAGCTGGGCAGCAGAGCTGGAGGGACTGAGGCCCGAGAGGAGGCCACTGAGGGAGGTCGCATTGACCGTAAAGAGGGGCGATGCCTCAAGGGCGCTCGCCGTCGTATTTGAGAAGAACTCTGCCGCCAGGTTCCAAACAGCGCTCTGGCTGGGCGAAGGCCCAAGGGAGGAGGAGGCTGCGACCAAGTCAGTGATCGAGAAACCAGCTATGGGCGCGGAGGAGCCGCCGAAGGCGTTCGCGATGAGGGGGATGGTAAGGTTGGTGAGGGCCGCGACTGACGGAGAAGGACCTAGGCTGTAGAGGCTGGCCACGAGGTCGCTGGGCGTAACGCCAAGGGACGAGGTTAGGCTGCTCGGCACCTGAGATGCGAATGTTTCTACCGTAAGGTTACCTAGGGCGCTGGCCTGGTTCCAGCTGGTTACGTTGAGCCCGTTGGCCACGCTTAGGATCAGGACCTTTGTTGCATTGTCCAGGTAGGGGCTGGAGGTTAGCTGGGTGACTGCTCCGCTGATGGCAGCTGCCTCCCTCTGGAGCGGCGTGAGGGTGGGGGCTGTCTGGAAGCTCGCGCTCCAATAGGCGAAGAAGGCGGTATAGTATCCCACTGACTGCTGGTCGCCACCGAAGTTGCCCGTCTGGGCGAAGATGGTCGCGTTGGCCTCCTGGTTGGCGATGGTCATGTTCGTCTCTCCAGCGCCTACTATTCCACCCCAGATCCCAACGAAGGCAGTGGGTATGCCGTAGACCAGCTGAGATGTCTGGCTTATCCCCTGCGCCAGCTGGAAGAGGCCGGAGCTGAGGGCCGAAAGGTTCTGCTCCAAGGAGAAGACGGCCTGGTTGACCGCGGTGATGTTGGAGTCCATGGACGCCACGCCCTGGATGAAACCAGGCAGCGAGGAGTTCAGAAGATCGCTCTCGGTCGAATAGATGCTCGATGCACCTGTATAGTTGACCTGGCTGGGATCGGATCCTACGGTGCGTTCGAGCTGGAGGACAGCGTTCTTCACGGCATCCGAGTATAGGCCGGGGGTCGGGTTCTGGATAACCAGTATGATGCTATTGTCTCCGCTACCGTTAGAGGAGGGAAACTGTGCGTCCAATATGTTCTGGGCGATCTGAGACTCTGTGTTCTGGGGGGCTCCTGAGCTGGCCAGGGTAGTGATGTTATAGGAGACGCCAGAGAAGAAGCTAGGTATCACCGCAGCCGAGAACACAAGCGCCACGACCCAGACAATTATTATCTGCCGATGGAAGCGTCTGATGAATGAGTTGAATGAGTCAAATTTGGAACGAGACACCAGTTGCAATCCTCCATTTATATCAGGAGGAGGTCATTTCGAGGCTTATATTAATTATGACTGATCCTCCCTATTCTTATGTTGAAAAATTTCAAAAGCGCCACCGACGATAGTCGGCGCTATTCTCTGTCAAAGGTGATGAGGAGCGTGGTAACCGCCAATAGGATAATTGCAATAACAGCAATTATGTCCGTGAGCAAAACGAACGGGTACATCTCAATCGAGTTGATAAGCACTTCTAGGGTTATTAAAATTTTGCCCTCGGGGATAGATGCAGAGCAATTGCACAGGAGAGAGTAGGAGTAAGAATTGTTGAATTAGAGATAGTGTGTGGATTTAGGTTTTAGATTATCTTCATAAGAAGAGGCAAAATTCTTCGGACAGATAAGATCGATATAAATTCGAAGATAGAAATGCCAAAATACAAGGATTTTCAATATCTGGTTGACAACTCAAGGAGGAACTGATGGAATGACATCAAATGCTGATACTATAGAGATGTGCTTCATAGTGAGATCTGGCGTAATGATCATAATCAATGGTCTGATCTTTGTAATTACTGTATTCTTTCTTGGGTCTATCAATGCGCTTCAGGTGATAGCTTTAGGGATTTTGATCTACTTTGTCTCCCTCGCCCTGTCAAAGATACTTGATACAGAAATAATGTGGGTGACAAATCTAATTATAAAAATATTAAATAAACATGAGCAATTCAAGAATATACTGCTTAACTTTCTCTAGTCTACTCAGTTCTCCCATGACCAAAATTAGAGCCCCAGATGGATTACTTCCTCGGTGACATTGGTCGGGGTCTTTACCTGTTGCTCTATTTATTTTCCTTGATCTATTCGACAGACAACGGTGAATTTTCTGGTGGCAGGGATGAACGTCAAAATTATTGGGTTTGATAGTCAAAATTTAACCACTATTTTTCTAATAAAAATCCTAGTACTCCAAGCATGAGAAACCCAAATAGCGGCAAAAACGAGAGTAATGATGGATCCCAGCCCTGCGGTTGAAAACGATTAGGCAAGGAAAAAAACGTGATTAATACAAATAATGCGAGGGAGATCATTCCGATGAAGTATATTGGGAGGATAATGATTTTTCTCCCGGCCAAGGCTGGAATCTTGAGGCGAAATTTGTCAAAGCCTTTCAGTTTCATAATGAAGGATATAAGGGGTATTTTTAAAAAATTTTTGTGTTTGTGGGGGAAATATTTAATTCGAACGCATGTAAGCAGAATGTATGCCTTACAAGTTCAGTTTTGATCTCTCCAGTATCCCAAAATCATTTTTCATTGAGCTTGCTAAAGTTGCCGGCGAGAATAAGCTTCGAAGAAGATTTGATATGAAAACGCAACGCCTAGCCCATAACCTTACCAAGATCACCGGTTTGGATGAGCCCGAGACGCTCCAATTGGTTGAGGACTTGGTAGATGTATATTCACAGAATCTTTCAGAGCGGAAACGCTTTGAGGGGACAAAAAATAGGGCGCTATTACTGCCGCACTGCTCAAGAAAGTATATGGACAGCAGGTGCAAGTCCACCTTCAACCCAGATATACCATCCTATATCTGTGGCCAGTGTTCAGAAGACTGCCTCATAAACAGGGCAACCAAAATGGGCAAGAAGAATGGGTACAATGTTTACGTATTGCCGGGTAGCTCTTGCATCCTCAATATCTTGAAGAAAGACAAATATGATGGAATAGTTGGTGTCGCCTGTGGGCAGGAGGTGCAGCTTGGGGCAGAAGGCCTTAGGCAGATGGGCTTTGCAGGACAGGCCATCCCATTGATAAGAAATGGCTGCACCAACACAAGTTTCAACCTAGAAACCCTTGAAAAAACCCTATAATCATGGCAAATCGTGCACAAAACAATAGAATTCTAGGGCAAAAGAAGTTCGACCAAAATACGCACTATTACCTTTTCATTTTTTCATGAAAACGTCCAGAGTTCCCCCAGCTTTCCCCTTATGCTTGGTCTTGTCTTTGATATTTTCGGAGGAAACTCTGTATGACTCGATCTTTTCTTTTGCGTCCCTCTGGGCATCACCCGCTACCCCTAGCATTTCCATCACCTGCAAACAGTTCTCAACTGCATAACCATGGAAATGGTTGTTGAAGTAGCCGTAGACCTCCTTCACTTTTCCGGTAACCTCCTTCACCTTTAGCACCCACGGCTCCAACTCTTCCTTGCTGTAGCTGTAGTCGAACCAGACATTCTTCCCATGCCCGTGCCACCTGAAGTAGGCAAAGTCAGCTGTTATGTGCACCTCAGGAGGGAGCAGGGGCTCGTCCACATTGACATAGGCCACGTTGTATCCCTTAAGGAGCTCCCACGTCTCATCTCTCATCCATGATTTGTTGCGGAACTCTGCGGCGAACCTGACCCCCTTGGGCATAACCTTGAAGAAGGCTTCCAGCCTGCCGGGGTCATAGCTGAAGCTTGGCGGGAGCTGTATCAGAAGGCACCCAAGCTTATTAGCCCCGGCAAGAGGCGCCATCAGATCAACGAACCTCATCAGGTCCTGATCCGCACCCTGCGAGAGATCAAGCATCTTCTCATGCGTTATGACCTTTGGGAGCTTTGCCGTAAAAAGAAACTTTTCGGGCGTATTCATCTTCCAACCCATGACAAGACCCTTTGCAGGGTAGGCGTAGAATGTGGAATCGATCTCTGCCGTCCCGAAGACTTCGGTGTAGGCTCTGAGCTTACTCTCCTCGTCATTCTCATAGAATGGGCCCACCCACTCTTTGTAGCTCCAGCCGGACGTGCCCAAAAGGATCCTGCCAGTCAGACTGCCCCGCCTCCCTGATAATGTAGTTCTTGCAAGAGGTCATTTACATTGCCATAAGTCCTGTCTGGCAGCTTACTCAGCGGCTCCTCGGCCCTGACCCTCACTTCCTCCGATGCGTCATAGAGCTTCCATCCCTGCCTCTTTATCAGCTCGTCCTTAGTCGCTGGGAACTTGGCGTCCTCTTCCAAGACAGAAGTCAGCGAATTCAGCCCTGTGCACTTGGTTACCATGGGGAATTTGCCGGTCTTGCCAAATGTGATCAGCCTTGCAGCGTCTGAGTACATTTTAGCGCTGTGGGAGGCCACGTATGCTTTCGTGTACATGGAAGCAGTCATATGTACCGCCTTGAGCTCACCATCATCGGGTTGGTATATGTTGTGATCACCCTTGCCGAAGGTTCTGGTGTAGAGTGTGTCGGCGGCATATGCCGGCGCTTCGCCTTTCAGTAGGTCGACGCAGTGGATAATATAATTGTCCTGCATTGCCTTTACTAGGCTATGGGGAAGATCCCCGCCTGAAGCGCCCCTCACCTCCAGTGCCAAGAGCATGCTGCCCGCATTCAGTGTACTGAAGAAATCGCCTATCCGCTTTGCTTCGATATCGCCAATCCTGAATGATTGGGGGGTCTGGAAGTGGAGCACGTCTGCCTTTAGCGCTTGGCATACCTCCAAAGTAGCCTGCAGTGCGTCTTCAGATTCCGGCGAAGGCGCGAATGGATCGTTGTGGGTTATCGCCTTATTGGCCCTCACTGCGAACCTGAATGACTGCGGCACTGCCCTCCTCCAAGCGTCTGCAGCACCGGGTTGAGGGATTTCGTAAAAAGTCGAGTTCACTTCTACGAAGTTGAAAGTCTTCGAGTAGGCCTTTAAAGGGCTCTCATCTGGAACTATGAAGTAAGCCCATCCCCCTGCGCCGACGTACAACTCCACCAAAATATACAACTTCCTTTTTTATGGAGGATATATCCTTCAAACATATTTAATGTGGGGCCCCGTGTGCAAGTAAAAAAAACAAAAGTTTAACCCCCACAGACACTCCCTTTGTCCAGCTTCTGTCTAGGTCAGGTCCAGGACCATCGCGAGCTGGCTCCTGGGAACTAAGATGCTCAAGGAGAAATGCTAATTAGGAAACCGAGATCAAGAACCACCATGGAGAAGGTCGACGTAGTTATCCTGACCAGGGATAGCGACGGCATTTTCAGAGACTGCCTCAGCTCTATATATGAGAATGTCCCGGTGAATCGCTTGATCGCCGTTGACGGCCATTCAGAGGACCTCACACTCCAGATTCTCGATGAGTTCAGAAGCAAGTATGGCAATGTGAAGGTGATCGAGGAGACTGGTACCCGAGGAGAGGCGCGGGATAGGGGGATGCAAGAGGTCGAGACGGAATGGTTCGTCTTCGTCGACAGCGACGTAGTCCTCTGCAGGGACTGGTTCCAGAAGGCAAGCAGGCTTAGAGAGCCAGACGTAGGCGCGGTCTGGGGGGTCGACATCCCTGGAGCTGTTACGAACAGGCGGATGGTCAGCGCGCTTCTCTGGATGGAGTCACGCGTCTTCGACCTAAGGGGCGGCTGCCACGACCTCCTGGTGCGTCGCGAGGCAGTAAAAGACTTGCACATCCCGAGCCACCTTCACACGCTGGAAGACGCCTACATCAGGGAGTGGATCCTATCCCAGAACTACCGGGTCGTCAAGAGCTTCGCTTCCTACTGTCGACATTATAAGACTATGAAGAGCGTTCTCTCCAAGCAGAGCATACGCGCCTCAGTCAGAGAATTCAGATATACAAGATCGGATCCGAAGCTTTGGGTATACAACTTCATCTTCACCTTGATGTGGGCATTATACGACGTCCAGTCGCGCTTCGGACGGGAGCTTCCGGAATGAAACACAGTAGCAGGAGAAAGAATTGAATTAACCCCCGCGCATAGAAAATAATGCCTTAGTCTATTCACCATCTGCCTAGCATATCATCAACGCTTAAGTAAGGCTGAGAATATTATTATCATGATCTTATGTTAAAAGATTTGCCAGATGATGGTCTGTCTTTTTATGAGATTCGTAAGGGTCTTCGTGAATTCTCAAAGCATGATATGCCGGATAACAAAGGAAAATTATTTTCATATGTATATGAATCTGGAAATAAAGAACTTGATAGAATCCGAGAATTTTATTGGGAATTCATGAACAAGAACGCCCTTGATTTTACAGTCTTTCCTAGTGTGCTTATGCTTGAAAATGATATTGTGGCCATGACTGCATCTCTCCTCAATGGAAATAATACAACTGTTGGAAACTTTACGAGTGGTGGCACAGAAAGCAATATGCTTGCTGTAAAGTCTGCAAGAGATTACCATAGGGCAAACAAATGTGGAGGTTCAGGAAGACCAGAAGTAATTATACCTAGCACTGGCCATCCTTCATTTATCAAAGCGGCTGATTTTTTTGATATGACCTTGACGGTCGTCCCCGTAGACAAGAAGACATTTAAAGTAAAAGCTGAGGATGTTGAAAGAAGAATAAATGAAAATACAGCGCTTATTGTTGGTTCTGCACCATCATATCCTATTGGAGTTATTGATCCAATAGAAAGTCTTGGAGAGATTGCCATAGAGAAGGGTGTAAGGTTACATGTGGATGCCTGCATAGGCGGCTTTATCCTTCCGTTTTTCAGATTGCTAGGAGAGAAGTTGCCTGAATTTGATTTTTCAGTCAGGGGAGTTACTTCGATATCTGCTGATCTTCACAAGTACGGCTACGCTCCAAAAGGTGCTTCAGTGATACTCTACAGGTCCAAAGAACTAAGAATACATCAATTATTCACGAATGCTAGCTGGCCTGGATACCCAATGGCAAATACCACACTTCAATCAACGAGATCGGAAGGACCCCTTGCTGCATCATGGGCAACCTTGAACTATTTGGGAAAGAAAGGTTACATAGAACTATCAAAAAAAGTGCTAATTGCAAGAGAGAAGCTGATACGGGGTCTTGAAGGCTTAGGTTACGAAATTCTAGGCAAACCGGAGGCGAGCATCGTGGCTTTTAGAAGAGGCGATGTTAATATTTTCCAGATCGCAGACCTGATGAAATCCAAAGGGTGGTATCTTCAGGTCCAGCCCGGCTCCGAAGAGCTGAATAATGTTGCATCTTTACATATGACTATCACCGCTGCTCATGAGTATTCCATTGAGCCATTCATTGAGTCTCTGAAGACATGCACAGAATCGGTCAGGAACAAAAATATTCAGAATCGGGATAAAAGCATCAACGATGTTTCCCGCATCAGTTTTAATCCAGAGGAACTAAATTCGCTTGTAGCCGCTATTTCTCATTCACTGAGTACCCCTGATGAAGATAGTGGTTCGCAGATGACTTTGATCAATCAATTAATTAGAACCATGCCTAGCGAGTTAGTTGAAAAATTATTCAAGACGATAGTGAATGAGGTCTTTACTCCAACTAGGAAGGACGAGAAAGACAACTAGGAGACTTAACCACGAGGACTGATAGTAAGTCTACCTTTTCATTTGTACTTATAGGATACTCATTATTGGTTTTATCGTCCCAGGCAATTTGGGTAACGTTTTCTCCTGTAGAAACCTACATGGCTACAGTTTTTAATGTAAATGTGTTGTATGTAGGTTACTTAGCCGTCATGTATCCTATTGTATATATACTATTAGCCATACCATCGGGCAGAGCATTGGATTCATTCTTCAAAAAAGCATTATTGATTGGAATAGTACTTAATGCAATTGCCGGGATAGGAAGGCTTCTGGATCCCTTATCTTTTGGGTTCATCTTCAGCACCCAGATTATTGGTGCCATTGCACAGCCGTTTATTCTCTCATCAATTCCGCTTTTTGCGCGGAAGTATTTTATAGATAAACAGAGGGTAACCGCAGTATCGATATCGAGCATTGGTATTTACACCGGAATCGTAGTGGCTATGGCCATAGGTTATCCACTCTATCAGCTTGGAGGAATAATTTACCTTGAAACTGTAATTGCAATAATAACTGCAGTGGCGACCATATGGAGCCTAGCAGTTCTTTTTAGAGCGGAGGAGATTCCCTCTTCCGACCAAATTCAAGTTGCATTTTATTCAAGAGGTTTAAAAGAGATTCTCAAGGAAAAGCAGTTATGGATCCTTGGAGGAATACTTGCTGTTGGACTAGGGATATTTGATTCTTTATCAAGTTGGTTGCAGCCCATCTTTTCACAATTTGGGCTTGGAGATGTTGCTGGTTCTCTCCTTGGGATCGTGATCATTTCTGGAATTATTGGTTCAGCAATTATTCCTCAAATTGTATCAAAACACAACAAACGAACCTATATTCTGATGGCAGCATCGTTGTACACAGCACTCACTTTTTTAGCAATAGCGATCTGGCAAAACGTTGTATGGGTTTCGGGATGGCTCATTCTGGACGGTTTTTTCCTTCTGAGTGCTTGGCCGATAATTTTTGAATGGATCGAGAAATTCATCCAACATAAGTCCCAGGGGCAAATCACAGGCTTCATAATGCTCATAGGACACATTTTCGCGATACTAGTTCTTGTTACAGTAGGTCAGATCATATCTCTTCCCTATTACACTCTTATTTTTCTGGCCGCTGTAGCAATGATCGGGTTTATCCTGACTTTCGGATTACCGAGGAAAGTATAGGCAAAGAACAACAAAGAGGTGCCTACGAGGGATGGAGGTTTGAATTTCATGAACAAGACAAGAATAGGTCATCTTACCACAGGCTACCACTTTTGTCACTCTTTTGACATTTTTTAAAATGTGTGGGGATTAGATTTTAATGGTACAGACTTTTTCGAAATTTCGAATTTCCAGTCGAGATATCGACAAAGGGAGTGGTTAAATCCGTTTGGTTTAGGAGTTTTTCCCTGGTGATTTCAAATGGCAATGAAAATATCCAAAAAGGCCACAGTGATAGTGGCACTCCTGGCAGTGCTGGGAATATTCACCTTTCTGGCAGTAACACCCGGTGTATTTGCAAACCTGAACATAGCAGCGACCACAAATGCAACCCCAAATAACGTGATGCCCGCCATCGATCGCAAGTGTGACTGTGGGATCCCGGCCAACCTTTCGGTGGGTCAGACAATAACTATCACAAGCACAATGGGCACTTTCAAGGTAGTCGGTGATCCTAGCCAGCATGGAGACGCCTCTGGAACGATGACTTTCACCGTGACAAATGCACTGAAGGCAGGGTATATCCTGACATTGACTAGCGGGGAAATTGTAATCAACGGTACAACCTACACCATTACGTCAGGCGCTGCCCAGACGGGACGCTATGCGGAAGCACTTGTGGGCCAGGGGCAGACCAACCCAGGCGGTGTATTACTGATTCGCGCCGATGCCCAAGGTAATTTCGGTGGTGTCCTAACAGCTAATCTCAAACTGGACTTCAGCACTGGTTCAACCGAATACATTGTAGTCCTGGCAGGCAACATAACAGGATAGAAATACTTCTCACTTCTTTTTTTGTATAATTATTTTGTTTTTCCAATATGTGTGGGAATTAAATTTTAACCCCCCAATTGTTGAGCATTGCCCTGCAATGCGTGGCATCGTTCCCAGAGGCTTTATGCCACCCTCTTTTTACAAACTCGTCGACGAGCCACAGGCCGTGGACCTCCATCACCATAGGAATCTTTGGAATTGGTTGATCTAGGATCAGTGCCTCATAGCCCTCGATGTTCATCTTGATGAAATTGACGTCCAAGCTTAGATGATCTAATTTAAAGACATCGTTGATGAGAATGGCATTCCACTTGAGAGCCTCGGCATTTTTTTTCAGGTTGGCGAAGGCCTCGGGCTGTGGCTCGATGCAGATAACCTTTTTGGCACCATGCTTGAAGAAGAAGAGAGCAGTGCACCCCTCTTCCGCGCCAACATCAAGAACGGTTTTATCTTTGAGGTCTATAGGAGGAATGTAATATTTCTCATACCTACTGCTCTCGGAGATTATGTACTCAGAGAAGGCCTGGTGGGAGAGGAAGGGTAGCGGAGAACCAACAATGTACCTAAGGTAGTAGCGGAGGATGGATTTGAGCACCGTAAAAGAACTCATTGGCAGATCCACTTTCTTACATGGAATTTTGTTATTTAATAGTTTTGTTGAGTGCTGTCATAGGTTTTAGGAGACATAAACCTCCTACTTGGTAGGAGTAATGAATGCCAGTCCCGTGGCCTGCCAGAGGGACCCTTCCTTAATCCAGATTGGGGTTGGGGTTAAATTTCAATCCCGCACACATTATCTTAAGGGCTGCATCTGCTCGCATTTTCCAATCAATAATTTAATTGTCCGGGCTCACCTGTTGAAAGCGCTCTTTCCAGGGAACATTGCTTTCAAACCCAGCAGCTCTTCTATTCTTATGAGCTGGTTGTACTTTGAGATCCTCTCCCCCCTCGCAGGCGCTCCTGCTTTTATTTGTCCGGCATTGAGGGTCACGGCAAGGTCTGCAATATAGCAATCCTCCGTCTCGCCTGAGCGGTGGCTCACGACAACCGTGTAGCCTTTGCTGAAGGCGTATTTGGCGACCTCAATTGCCTCGGTCAGTGTGCCTATCTGGTTTACCTTGAGAAGCAGGGAGTTGGCAGCACCCATGGCAGCGCCCTTTTCAAATCGCTTGATGTTGGTCACGAAGATATCGTCGCCGATTATCTGAACCTTCTTGCCAAGGTTCTTGGTTATTGCCACAAAGGAGGAATAATCGTCCTCCTCGAAGGGGTCTTCAATGGAGATAATTGGGTATTCGCCTACCAGCCTCTCATAGAGAGCTAGAAGCGCGTCCGGTGCGAGAGTTTCACCATCTATCGAGTACTTCCCGTTGCCGTAGAAGCTTGTAGCTGCTGAATCGATGGCAATCTTGACATCGTTTTCGGTGTATCCCGCCCCCTTGATCGCCTTGATAAGGGAACCAAAGGCGGTACGCGAGTCCGAAATGGGAGGAGCGAATCCCCCTTCGTCCCCCACATTGATAGCGGAGGGACCATAGCTCTCCTTCAGGATCTTTTTCAGCTCCATGTAGACTTCCGAGCCGATTCTCAGAGCATCCTTCAACGACTTCGCGCCCACGGGAACGACCATAAATTCCTGGATTGCGAGGCTGCTTCCAGCGTGCTTGCCGCCGTTTATTATGTTCATAAGCGGGACAGGCAGCAGGTAGGAGTCTGGGTTAAGGTATTTGAAGAGAGGCAACTCTGCCGTGTCGGCGGCTGCTTTTGCGACCGCCAAGGATACGCCCAATATGGCATTTGCGCCAAGCCGGGACTTATTGTCCGTACCGTCCAGCGAGATCATCTTTTTGTCTATCTCGGCAAGGTCGCGGGAGTCCATCCCTACAATGGCTGGAGCCAGGACCGAGTCTACGTTTCTGCAAGCCTTGAGCACCCCCTTGCCATGAAACCTACTCCCGCCATCCCTAAGCTCCACCGCCTCGTAGGTTCCCGTTGAGGCGCCGGAGGGGACAGAAGCCCTTCCGAATCCGGCCTGGGTGGTTGCGTCCACCTCGACCGTTGGGTTCCCACGCGAGTCGAGTATCTCCCTTGCCTTTATACTCCTGATGGTGAAATCGGCCATGCTTCATCACTCCAGCACGTAGTGCCCAAGCTGCTCGAGGACACGCCCCCTTGTCTGCCGGGGCAGCAGGGCTTTACCGACTATGGCGCCGTTTGCTAGGACCTTCTCCAGCATAGGGCGCATTCTTCCTCCGCAGGCATCGCACTTTTCGAGCTTCTCACTGTGAAGGGCGGTAATCCACCGGTTGCATTTTTCACAGCGCCACGCCTGCTTTCTTCCGCTGTACTTGCCGCGCTTAGTTCTTGGTCTGCCTTCGACCTCAACCACATCCATCGAGAAGTCGATGGTTGGGGCGTTGGCAACCGATGTCCCCACGCCAAATCCATCTACCGGACCCTCGGCGAGCTTGAGGACAGACTTCTCATCTAATCCACCTGAAACAAATATCTTAACACTCTTGAAGCCTCTAGCATCTAGCTCCCAGCGCACCTCCCTTACAATCTCGAGGAGATCGCCCCTCCTTGAGCCGGGGGTGTCAATCCTGACACCGTAGAGCTTCTTGCCGAGAACCTCTGCAGCCATGATCGACTCGAACTTTTCGTCGCAGAGCGTGTCCACCAGCGCTATCCTCTGGACGTTCTTTGGGACAACCTCGTCAAATGCCTTCCAGGCAGCCTTCTGATCCCCGAAGAGGAGGATCAAGGGGTGCGGCATCGTCCCCGTGGGTTCTATGCCAAGGAGCTTCGCGCCTGCCACGCCCGACACGCCGTCGAAGCCACCGATGTAGGCGGACCTGTCGAGCATGGGTGCTATGGCAGGGTGCATCCTCCTTATGCCGAAGGCAAAGACGGTCTTGTTCTTAGCAGCCTTTTTGACCCTTGCGGCCGAGGTGGCGACCCCCGACGCTTGGCAGAGAAGGCCCACGGTTGCCGTCTCCACATTGACAAATGAATTGTACTTTCCCACTACTACCATCTGAGGGAGGCGGAAACCTCGTGCGTCCCTGGTGGGGAAGATCGTCCCCTCGGGCATGGCATAGATGTCGACCGGCAGGCCTTCATAGAGGGTGAGCACCTCATCAAGCCCGCAGAATACGCCCCATCCCCACTCCTCGGGCAGCTTGCCGACGGTCACCTCTGCGACTACCTTCTTGTCGATCCCCTTGGCCTCCAAGACCTCCCTGGTTCGGGGGTAGTAAATGTCCGAGGTCCCACCGGACCTGATCTCTTCGTCGGTTGCAATATTGAAGCGCCGCATGGAGAACACCACTTGAACAGTTCGATCTAAGATCGAGCGGGCGCCCTTAAATAGCCTTATCCGTAGTCGTCCATGGACGACTGCTTGGTGCCGGATCTGGACTTAACCATAGACCACTCCTCCTTGGTGACGCTACCACCCACCTGCTCCTTAATCGATCGTATGGTCTCCGGCCCCAATGTTGGGATCCTGCCAAGTTCCGTTGGGGAAGCTCTCTTCAGGTCATCGATGCCCTTGTAGCCTGCCGAGAAGAGGGCTCTGGCCCTAACCCTGCCTACGCCCTTCAGCGATATAAGCTGCAGGAGCTCCTCCTTCACGCCGTTCTCGATCCTCACGTTCAAGTCCAAGAGCGGCTTCATAGACTCTGGGTACCCCATCAGCTTCGCAAGCTCGTGGGCGGAGTGGACCAGCCACTTTGCCGACTCGACGTAGGCGTAAATGTCCCCGGATCCTACGTCGAACCTCTCCACTATCGCGTCCTCAGGCAGCTCGTCGATCCAGTCCTTGATGAGGAGGGACGTCTTCACTTCCGTGAGGAGCATCTCATAGTCAAAGCCTTCATCCTGGGGAAGGTCGTAAAGGAAGAGGTCGCAGTTGGACTCAAGGAACGCCTTCAGCTCCTCGAGCTCCTTTCTGCGGATGTAGAGCTTGGGCATGTCAGGGGTGTGGCAGATCAGCGTGAGGTAGCCTATGGCAGGCACACCAGAGCGGCGGATCTTGAGCCCGTTCTTCAGGATAACGGCGGACTTCGGGTCTATGTACAGCTCTGCCACTCTCCTGCCAAGCGGGGTCGGGAGCAGATCTTTCCCCTCAGACTTCACCATGCCTTCGCTCGTAAGCATATCCAGCGATTCGAGGATCGCGCCCTTGAATGAGTTTATACCGTACTGGTAGGAGCAGAAGGATCTCTCAAGGAAGTCGAAGACACCCTCCTGGGAGCATGCCAGCCCCATGGAGATTGCTGCCAGTATGTGGGACCTCAACGAGGAGGCGTTGCCCAGCTTCGACCAGACCTTCTCGGGCTTGGCGAGCACGTACTGCTCCAGCAGAAAGTCGCGTTCCTCTTCGCTCCTTGCAAGGATTATTGCCTGGCCCTCCTTGTCGTACTTGGGTCTGCCAGCCCTGCCAGCCATCTGCTTCTCCTCCAGCACGGGTATGTTCGATTGGCCGAGGCCTGCCTCGTAGCGCCTGTAATCGTAGATGAGTACCCGCCTCGCGGGTAGGTTGACGCCTGCGGCCAAAGTAGGCGTGGCGCATATTACCTTGACCAAAAACGATCGGAAAGCGTCCTCGACCGCTTTCCTCTGTTCGTAGGTCAGGCCCGCGTGGTGGAAGGCGACACCATTGGAGACAGCCTTGGCAAGCTTGTTGGATATGCGGGTGCGCTCCCCCATCTTTAGTATCCTGGACGAGAGCTCAAGCAGCTTCTTCTCCTCGCTCCCCTTGAGCAGGTTTCTTACGGGCGTTTCCATCCGCTTGGCCAGGGAGGTGGAAGAGAGCCTGCTCGCAGCGAAGACGAGCATCTGGCCTCCAGACTTTATCACGTCCACTGCCAAGCGTGCCACGGGGTCAGTCTCGACGCCCTCCACCTTCTTGTTCTGGCCGTCACTGAACATTACAGATTCGTGGAAATAGACACCCTCCATGAGGGGAACTGGTCGCCAATCGCTCGTGACAAGCTGGGCACCCAGCCAGCCAGCCATCTCGTCGGCGTTGCTGATTGTCGCGCTGAGGGCCAGTATCTGCGCTTTAGGATTGAGGAGGCGGAACCTAGTCATGACAGCTTCCAGCGTAGGACCCCTAGACCCATCGCCCAAGAGATGAATCTCGTCAACGACTAGCAGTGTAAGGCTGTTGATCCAAGCAGGCTTGTGCCGGAAGATCGAGTCCGCCTTCTCATTTGTTGCGATAATTATGTCATACCTTCCGAGCGTCGGATCCAGGGTGTCAAAGTCGCCCGTGGAGAGTATCACCCTCAGCCCTATTTTGTTGAACTTCTTGAAATCTTCGTACTTCTCTGAGGCAAGGGCCTTGAGTGGAACAAGGTAAAGGGCCTTCCCCCGGCGCTCCATCACGTGCTTGAGGGCGCATAGCTCGGCCACCATCGTCTTTCCAGAGGCTGTGGGGATGGCCAGGACAAGGTTCTTGCCTTCCAGAACCCCTGACTTCACAGCTTCTTCCTGGGGAGGGTAAAGATCGGTAATGCCCATCTCGCGGTAGAGCCTCTTGGCTTCGTCGCGGATGGGAAGGTCGTCTACCCTAATACTGGGCCCTCCGATCAGGTCTTCTTGATGAAGCCAGCCTTGGGCTCGTAGATCACGCCGTCATTGAGCCACTGCTGCAGGTTCTTCTCAACGAACTCCCTGCCGTAGTGCTCCAGCTCGGCACGCTCGAGGAACACTTCCTTCTTAATTGGCCCTCCTTCGTTGTCCTTCTGAATCGTCATGAGGAGATCGAACAATCCAGCCATTTTGTCGCTGGTGGACTTTGGCCTGCCCACCATGAGGGTGTCTATATCAAGCTTGCCCGTAGCATGGTCGGTACCGACCTGGGTCAGGAAGTGTGTGATGAGCCGGGTCACATGGGCAACATCCTCTTCCGTAACCTCCTTTGACAGGGCAAGCTTGGCCCGAGCCTCGGAGAGCCTTATGATCGCCTCCAGCTGCCTCATGGTTATTGGAACTGGTGAGTCTGCCCCCTCGCCCTGGGCCCTCATCGCGAGGAAGAACTCCTCTATCTTCTTAATCGACCCTTCGGAGAGCCTCGGGTTCGCGTTCTTCCTTATGTAGAAGAGATATTTTTTGAAGAACTCTCGCTCTATCATTGATTCCTTCTCGATCCTTATGCCCTGGTGGAGCTTGAGGATGTGCTCGGTCATGCTCCTGTCGCGACCCTCTTCGGGCCTGTCGAGCAGGGTGAAGATCAGGTCGAACCTTGAGAGTATTGTGACCGGCAGCTCCTGGATGTTCTCAGCAATGGTCCTCTGAGGGACATACCTGCCGAAGGCAGGGTTGGCTGCAGCGAGGATGCTGCTCCTGGCGTTGAGCTGAACCACAATGCCAGCTTTGGCTATGCTTATGGTTTGCTGCTCCATGGCCTCGTGTATGGCGGAACGGTCCTCCGGTCGCATTTTGTCGATCTCGTCGATGCATGCTATGCCCTTATCTGCTAATACTAAGGCACCAGCTTCAAGGAAGAACTCGTTGGTGTTCTTATCCCTTATCACCGTCGCAGTCAGGCCTGCAGCAGTCGAGCCCTTGCCCGAGGTGTAAACCCCACGGGGGGCAATTCGGGCGATGTATTGAAGCATCTGGCTCTTCGCAGTCCCAGGATCTCCCACCAGCAAAATATTGATATCACCCCTTATCCTGATGCCGTCGGGCATGGTCTTGGGGACGCCACCAACCAGCTGGTAAGCTATTGCTTCCTTGATCTCCTCGTAGCCGTAAATGGAGGGAGCGATGGAGCCAAATATCTTCTCGTACAAGGCGGGGTCTTTGGCGAGCTTCTTTATGATTTTTTCATCCTCGGGCGTTACCAGGACCTCCGTGGCGCCCTTCTCGGAGACTTCCAGGTTGTTCGCCTCAATGCCTGTGGAGAAGGTCGCAAGCCTGAACCCCTTCGATGTGAACTCCTGCTTGGCCTGGAGCGTCCCCACCAGTGATATCCTGTCACCAGGACGCGAGATGTCCACGAGGTCGCCTTGGAGGATGGCCTCGACCGACCTCGGGAGCTGGCCAGGTGGGAGTTCTTCAGGCTTCTCCTGGAGCGAGATCATCTGCCAGTCGGAGAAGGTCGACTCCTCCGGGATCAGCTTGAAGAAGCCCGTTCTTTGGCAGTCTTCGTTGGCGCACCTGGGC
>Ga0187849_1000929_pt1 | contig 35685 bp, 27 predicted proteins | sample June2016WEW_4_10_2_FD_132412 | JGI IMG/M metagenome (GOLD analysis project Ga0187849, IMG submission 132412) | Peatland microbial communities from SPRUCE experiment site at the Marcell Experimental Forest, Minnesota, USA - June2016WEW_4_100 | ecosystem: Environmental > Terrestrial > Soil >...
CATCTGGAATCGGAGATCAGGATCTTATAGAAGGTGAAATGCCCCTTCCCGTCGTTTGAATAATAGGCCAGATAGTTCGCGCTGTTGACCGTGCCGCAGATGATCTCGATGTTGCCGTCGTTGTTGAAGTCCGCGGCGGAGATGCAGGATGTCCCATGGTCCGCATATCCGTCCGGATAGTTCGTGCCCGACCCGCTGGTTCCCGTGAAGCCCGTCCGTTGGTTATAGCTCAATTCGGCGACGCTCCAATTGGCGATCGTTTGCCACGCGGGCTTTCCGCTAACACTGGCCGTTCCGGGATTGCGGACGAGCCAGATCTTATCCTGGCTGGCGACGAGAAGGTCGATGTCTCCGTCATTGTCGATGTCGACGGCGCAGAGGTGGTTCGACGACCAGTCGATGAAGATGCCGGCGACGCCTTTGCTGTCCTTGGCATTCTGGAACGCAGAGGTGAAATCCAGGTTGTGAGAATCCGTGTGGGGATAAAACTTGGGAGCGGCTTTCGTCCCGCAGTTGATGTACATGCAAGCCAGGAAGTTCGTGTAGCCGAACTGGTCGGCGCCGTTCCTCATGAAGAAAAAGTCGAGGAGACCGTCGCCGTTGAAGTCGCCGACGACGATAGCGGCCGGACCGATATAGGCCGTGAATGCTTCGATGGGAGTCTTATCCGTGACAGGGTCCAGGGTGAAGTTGGTCTTCCCGTTCGTCGATTTGTAAGTGTTCCAGATGAGTTCCAGCTGGGACGTGTCTTGGCGGCTGGACGTTCCCGTGAGTTTCAACCCGACAAGATCCGGATACCCGTCTCCGTTGAAATCTCCGGGCCCGGCGCTGTAGATATAGGCCCCCAGTCCCTGAGGCGCGGCCAGGGTGAAATTCGCCCCCAGCCTGTTGAGCTGGATCGGGCCTGAGGGCCACTGGGCGACAGAGTTCACCCCGGGGTTGAGGTCCTTATAGGTCGTCGTGCTGAAATTCTCCGTGAACGCCTTGGTGCTTGTCACGCATGTTTGGGCCAGGAGCCGCAAAAATCCGGCTCCGATCGCCACGACCAGGACCACCTGAAGGGTTTTTTTCATCATTGTTTTCATGGCATTCTCCACCTTAAGGATTGCTCCCAGAGGACTGAGTCCCGATATCGATCTCGAGCCGGGAGGACGCGAGGACCTTCGTTCCCGTCTGAACGACGCCGATGCAGACCAGCAGCGCATCGGACGCGATGCCCTGGTTGATCAGGAACACGGTATATTCCCGGCTCGTATCGTTTGTCCCGTTAACGTTCTTGACGAACGGCTGCTCATAGAAAAGGACGCCCTTGGTGCTTGCCGAAATTGTCTGCAGGAGGGAGATGTCGGACAGCTTCCGGAAATAATTCGGCTGGAGGGGAACGTCGATGCCGGCCGGGGTCTGGAGGCAGTTGTCGGACAAGCTGGTCCAAGCGCCGGAAAGGAGGTTGCCCTCGATCGCGACCCGGGCGGCCTCGAAACCCGCTTCGGCCACGTTGAAGGCCTCCTCCTGGTTGCGGACGCTTCCCGAGATCTTGGGAGCGACGCCCGTGATGGTCAGGAGGGCGATGCCGACGGACAGCATGAAGGCCATCACGAGGATCACGACGATAAGCGATGAACCCTGCTTGAAGCGCATGTTATCGTTCCTCACCGTTCACCTGAGTTATAAAGATTCAGGGACATGTTCCTGATGTTGGACATGGATTGCAGGAGGAAACGCCGGTGCAGGTCCTCCACGGCGGCCGCCGGAGAATTCCCCATGGCCGGCCGGCGGTACACGGAGATCCCGCCGGTCGATTTCCCTGACACGCTGACGAACGCGTTGGCCGTCCGGCCCAAAAGCCAGACCTTCACCTGGCGGATGTTCGACACCGTGTCCACCGTCCAGATTTGAGGCCCTCCATTCGCGCCGGTGTCCCAGTCGCGGAACCCGTTCAGCACGCCGGTGCCATCAAAATCGCCGTTGAATTGGACCTGGAAGTTTTCGATATTCTGGGCGATGGGGTTGTGGACGCCGTTTTCCGTCTGATAAAAAACCCCGGGGATCCCGAGGTAACCATTGACGCCGGCCGTCAGGCCCGGATACTTTCCCGTCAAGTCCAGCCAGTATTGCTTGACGTCGACGAACATGATCTGGCCGCCGCTGAAATTCGTGGCGTCATTGCAGGTCCCGAGCAGATTTCCCGGCAGGTTGAGGCTGACCAGCCCCCCCTTGAAATAGATGATCTCGTTCGTCCCGTCGGCATTATGGGTGATGTGGTCGACCTGGCGGACTTCTCCGGCTCTGCAGGAGGCCGCCGGGTTGGGGAGGATCAGGACGAAATTGCCAGGATAATAGGCGTCGGCATAAGCGTACTTCTCGAAACTGTCGTCATCGAGGCTCGCCTGCGCCGCCGTCTGGTATCCCCCGTACGCCTGGATAGAAAGGAGGAGGGAGCTGTTGATGTTGCCCATGACCGTGAGCCGGTCCGGCTTGACCGCCACGCCCTGGTCCTCGTTATCAACGGCCTCCAGGGAGTACATCAGAAACTGCTGGGGGAGGCCGGCGCCGGCCATCCGGGTGTCCCTCATCAGGAGGAACATGGCAGAACGGACATCGTTCTGGATCTCCGCGTATTGCTGCTGGTCGACGGAAAGCTGGTTGCTCCGGGAGTAAACGGACAAGGCCGCGACGATGACGACGAGCATGATGGCGCTGCCGATGATGAGCTCGATAAGGGTGAACCCCTTGGGGCGCCTGTGGCTGGGTCCATTTTTCATGCGTGTGTTCATGAGGTCACCTGCTGATCACCGTGTCGATGCGGGCCCGGACCCTGTTTGCCTGAGGGTTGGCGATCAAGTCGGACGCGGTCGCCTGGGCCTCGGTCGCAGGAAAAACGAGGACCTCGAGATCGTACGTCGGGCTCAAGTTCGTGAGGACGACGACACGCCTGTAGTCCGGGGTTCCGTCCACATTGACGTCGATCATCTCATCGCTGGACTCGCCCCGCGTGACGTCGGGGAACGTGGAGAGTTCTGAATTCGTCAGGGTCCGGAGATAATCGACCTCCTGCTGGGCGAGGAAGACAGCGTTGGCGATTTCGCTGGACCGGGTCGTGTTCATGATCCCCATCAGGTAAAGCTGGACCAGGCCGAGGACGGCGACGGCGATGAGGAAGACGCCAATGAGGACCTCGATCAGGGAAAACCCTTTGGGCCGAACTTGCGCTTCCGTTGTTTTCTGGACCATTGCGTTCCCTCTTTTCATGCCGGCGTCACCCGCTGGCCGAGATCAGGTAGCGGACCGACCCGCCGCCTAAGATCGTCAGGATCCTCAGGTCGGGTTGCCGCTTGTTCTTAAGCTTCATGCTCTGCAGGGTCAGGGAGTTGTGGGTGCTGTCGTACCCGTCGACGAGCCCGACGGGGGAAAACTCGACCGCCTGGCTCGACGGGAGGTTGAGCAGCAGGACGAACTGCGACGGGACCGTTTTGACCAGGAACCCCGGAACCGCAGACCAGTTGCCGCCCGTGTCCTCGCTTTCGAGGAAGACTTGCCAGAGGCCGAGGGTCTGGGCGAACCGGACGCGGTATTCGATCTTATCGTTCACGGCCCGGTACCTGGCCTGCTGCAGGGTGGTCTGGATGTCGCGGGCGCTGTTGTCGAGGTTCCGGGTCTCCAAGGAGTTCATGATGCTCGGGAACGTGGCCACGATCATGGTGCCGATGATCGCGACGACGACCAGGACCTCGATCAGCGTGAATCCGTTCTTTGTCATGCGGTTCTCCATAGCGTCTCTCCCCGAACTTGCCGAAAGATCGCACACTCCTTTCGCATTTTATAAATTCCGGACGCCTGATGCAACCGGTTTGTCCCCGGCTCCAGGGCTGATCCCGCCGTCCCGCGGCCATCCGGACGTCCTTGTTTCATGAATGGAGGACCTTCGGCCTCACGATCCAAGCGCTCTCCCTTTTCCCGTGGAGGATTATGGCGGGTTCATCATGACAGGCGCCCCCGCCAGGCGGAATCACCTCCGGGGGTGATTTCTCCGAGCAATTATTGGGCCGGCTCCTGACCTCTAAAGGCTAACCCCCACGGGGCCCGCCGGAGTGAAGAAAACGGCTCGGAAGGAGCTCTTGTGTTTCGGGCCCGGCTGTCCTAGAATCTGTTGCCTTAGGATCCCCGAAGGAAGGAAGGTTCAGAATGAGCATCAACAGACGGAATTTCCTGAAAATGACGGCCGGCGCGGCCGGGGCGTACGGGGTCGCGGCGTCGGCCGGAAGCGCGGCGGCCGGCCAGGCGGCGCCGGCGGTCGCGAAGGGCTCGCCCCTGAGCCGGCTCAAGCCCATGACCGCAGGCGTCGTCCCGATCTCGGATGGCGAGCGGCTGGCCCGGATGGAGAAGGCCCGCAGGCTCATGATCGAGAACAAGCTCGAGGCCCTCGTCATCGAAGGCGGGACGGGCCTCATCTATTTCACCGACGTCAGCTGGTGGCTGAGTGAGCGTGTCCTCGCCTGGATCCTGCCGGCGAAGGGCGAGATGGCCTGGGTCTGCCCGAAATTCGAGGAGGACCGGGCTCGCGAGCTCATCCGCTTCGGGACAGACATCCGGACTTGGGAGGAGGATGAAAGCCCCTACAAGGCCATCGCCGGGGTTTTCCAGGACCGGGGGATCCGCACGGGCCGGGTGGGGATCGAGGAGCGCGTCCGCTTTTTCGTTTACGACGGCCTCCGGAAGGAGGCGTCCGGCCTCGATTTCGCGAGCGCCGACCCGGTGACGGCCGGCTGCCGCTCCATCAAGTCCCCGGCGGAGATCGCCCTCATGCAACGGGCCTGCGACATCACGCTCGAAGCCTACAAGGCGGCTCTCGCCATGATGAAGGAGGGAATGACCAAAGAGGATTTCAGCGCCAACACCGCGGCCGCGTTCGCGGCCCTGGGCGTTTCCGGCGGAGCCAGCGCGAGCTTCGGCGAGCAGTCCTCCCTGCCGCACGGCAGCATCAAGCCGCGGACCCTCAGGGAAGGCGACATCGTTTTGATGGACGGCGGCTGCAGCGTCGGCGGCTACCAGTCGGATGTCAGCCGGACGGTCGTTTTCGGCAAGCCGAATCAAAGACAGCGCGATGTCTGGGAGGTCGAACAGAGAGCCCAATTGGCGGCTTTTCACGCGGCGAAGCCGGGAGTCCCCCACGAGGATGTGGACGCCGCCGCCCGGAAAGTCCTCGTCGCGGCCGGCTTCGGGCCCGGCTACAAGCTCCCGGGGCTGCCGCACCGGACGGGCCACGGCATCGGCATGGACGGCCACGAATGGACCTATCTCGTCAAGGGCAACAAGGCCCTCATCCGGCCCGGCAACTGCTTCACCGACGAGCCCATGATCGTCATCCCGGGCGAGTTCGGCGTCCGGCTCGAGGACGACCTGCATATCATCGAGAACGGGGCGAAGTGGTTCACGCAGCCCAGCCCGTCCATCGAGAAGCCGTTCGCCTGAGGCGACCGCCGCACGCCGCGTCTCGGAAAGGCTTCGGCCCCCCCCGGCGGCGTTTGACCGCCTTTTTCCCCTGTGCTATAAGAATAAGGATTCCCAGGCCGGAAAAGAGGAGAACCATGGTCCGCGTCCGATTCGCCCCGAGCCCGACGGGCTTCCTCCATATCGGGAGCGCCCGGACGGCCATCTTCAACTGGCTCTACGCCCGGCACACCGGCGGGAAGTTCCTGCTCCGGGTCGAGGACACGGATCTGAAGCGGTCCGAGCCGCGGTTCCTCGAGGAGATCCTCGAGGACCTTCGCTGGCTCGGCCTCGACTGGGACGAAGAGCCGCTCTTCCAGAGCCGACGGTTCGCGGTCTACCGGGAGAAGGCGGAGGAGCTCGTGGCCGCCGGAAAGGCCTATAAGGAGGGCGACGCCGTCCTCTATCGGGTCGCGCCGGGCCGGACGGTCGCCTACGACGACATGATCCATGGCCGGATCACGGTCGAGACCGAGACGATCAAGGACCAGGTCCTGATCAAGTCCGACGGCTCGCCGGCCTACAATTTCGCCTGCGTCGTGGATGACAGCCACATGGGGATTACCCACATCCTCAGGGGCGACGATCATATCAGCAACACGCCGAAGCAGATCCTTTTTTACGAGGCCTTCGGGCTCGAGCCGCCGAAGCTCGGCCACATGCCCCTCATCATGGGGCCCGACGGGGCCAAGCTCTCGAAGCGCCACGGCGGGGTGTCCGTCGAGGAATACAAACGGGAGGGCTTCCTGCCCGAGGCCCTGGTCAATTACCTCGTCCTCCTCGGCTGGATGCCCCGGGACGGCCGCGAGGTCATGCCCCTTGCGGAGGCCGTCAAGCTCTTCGAGATCAAGGAGATGAACGACGTCCAGGCTAAGTTCGACCTCCAGAAGCTCCGCTGGCTGAACAGCGAATACATTATGAGCAAGCCGGACGGGGAGCTCCTGCCCCTCGTCAAGGGCCAGCTCGCCGCGTCCGGGCTCGATACGTCCGGGATCGCGGACGATTATCTCGCCAGGGTCCTCGGCCTCTACAAGGTCCGGCTCAAGACGCTGAGCGATTTCCCGGCCATGACGGACTGTTTCTTCCGGGACGACTACAGTCTTGAAGAGGAAGGAAAGGCCCCCCTGGAAAAGCCGGAGAGCCGCGAGCTGCTGGACGCCCTAGCCGCACGCCTGGCCGGGCTCGAGGCCTTCACCTACGCCGAGATCGAGAAGGTTTTCCGGGATCTCATCGAGGAGCGGAAGATCAAGGCCGGCCTGCTCATCCACCCGGCCCGGATGGCCGTCAGCGGGAAGACCAAGGGCGCCGGGCTTTTCGAGATGATGGAGGTCCTCGGCCGGGACCGCGTGCTGGAGCGTTTGAGGAGAGCCGCCCATGGATGAGACCCCCAAGCCCAAGTCCAATTTCGTCCGCGACATCATCGACGAGCATTTGCGAAACGGCCGGTTCACGAAAGTCCAGACCCGCTTCCCGCCCGAGCCCAACGGCTACCTCCATATCGGCCACGCCAAGTCCATCTGCCTGAACTTCGGCCTGGCCAGGGACTACAAGGGGCTGTGCAACCTCCGGATGGACGACACCAACCCCGAGACCGAGGACGTCGAATACGTCAATGCGATCAAGGAGGACATCCGCTGGCTCGGCTTCGACTGGGAGGACAGGGAGTTCTACGCGTCCGACTATTACGAACAGCTTTACAAGTGGGCGGTCGAGCTCGTCAAGAAAGGCGTGGCCTACGTCTGCGATCTGAACGTCGATGCGGTCCGCGAATACCGGGGCACGGTCAACAAGCCCGGCAAGGAGAGCCCCAACCGGAACCGCTCCGTGGAGGAGAACCTCGACCTTTTCGCCCGGATGATGGCGGGGGAGTTCCCCGACGGGTCGAAGACGCTGCGGGCGAAGATCGACATGGCCCACCCGAACATGCTCATGCGGGACCCGCTGATGTACCGGATCCGCCGCGAGCACCATTACCGGACCGGCGATGCCTGGTGCATCTACCCGACCTACGACTGGGCCCACGGTCAGAGCGATTCGATCGAGGGCGTCACCCACTCGATCTGCACCCTGGAGTTCGAGGTCCACCGGCCGCTTTATGACTGGTACCTCGACCGGCTCGGGGTCCACCACCCCCAGCAGATCGAATTCGCCCGGCTCAACCTGAGCCACACGGTCCTCAGCAAGCGGCGGCTGCTCGAGCTCGTCGAAGGCGGGCTCGTCAGCGGCTGGGACGACCCCCGGATGCCGACGATCTCCGGGTTCCGGCGGCGCGGCTACACGCCCGAGAGCATCCGCAACTTCGCCGATATCATCGGCGTCGCCAAGGATAACAGCATCGTCGACATGCCGTTGCTGGAGATGTGCGTCAGAGAGCACCTCAACAGGACGGCGCCGCGGATGATGGCGGTCCTGAGGCCGCTCAGGGTCGTCATCACCAACTATCCGGAGGGGAAAGTCGAGGAGTTCGAGGCCGTCAACAACCCCGAGGACCCGGCCGCCGGGACGCGGAAGGTCCCCTTCGGCCGCGAGCTCTGGATCGAGCGCGAAGACTTCATGGAGGCCCCGCCCCCGAAATTTTACCGTCTGGCGCCCGGACGGGAGGTCAGACTGCGCTACGCCTATTTCATCAAGTGTCAGGACGTCGTCAAGGACGCGGCCGGAAACGTTGTCGAGCTGCGCTGCACCTACGACCCCGCGACAAGGGGCGGGGACTCGCCCGACGGCCGGAAGGTCAAGGCCACCCTGCACTGGGTTTCCGCGGGGCACGCCGTGGACGCCGAGGTCCGGCTGTACGATACGCTGTTCACGGTGAGGGACCCGGCGAACGTCCCGGAAGGCGAGGACTGGAAAACCACCTTGAACCCGAAGTCCCTGGAGACGTTGAAGGAGGCGAAGGCCGAACCCGGCCTGAAGGCCGCCGCGCCCGAGAGCCGCTGGCAGTTCGAGCGGATGGGCTATTTCGTCGCGGATAGGCGCGATTCCAAGCCGGGGCGCCCGATCTTCAACCGGACGGTGAGCTTGCGCGACGAATGGGCGAGGATCGTCAAGGCCGGGAAGGGCGACGCCTAGCCACGCCCGTGATGTCCGGCCTGGACAATCCGCCGGCGGGCAACGGACGCCTATTTTTTTAGATATCTCTCGAACCAGCCGACGACCCGGTTGAGGACGTCGAGCCGGTGTTTCTCTTCGCGGGGGCCGTGCCCTTCCCGGGGGTAAACCACGAGCTCCGTGTCTACGCCGTATCGCGTGAGCCCGCGATGGAACTGGTAGCACTGTCCGACCGGGTCGGTCGTATCGTTCTCCCCGCAGAGAAGGAGCGTCGGCGTTTTGACCTTCTTGACAAATGTCACCGGCGACCGCGCCGTGAACAGGGGCAGTTTCTCGTAAGGGTCGCCCAGGGCCCAGGTGTCCCCGATGTTGATGCCCGGCGCCTCGGAGCCGTATTCGAAGGCCAGGTCGGTCATCGGCGCGCCCGAGACCGAGGCTTTGAAAAGTGTCGTCTGCGTCACCGCCCAGGCCGCCATGTAACCCCCGTAGGACCAGCCGCCGATGCCGATGCGGCCGGGGTCGGCGAGTCCCTTTTTGATCAGCCAGTCCGCGCCGGCCATGACGTCCTTGAAATCTCCGCCGCCCCAGTCGAAGCGGTTGATGACCATGAAATCATAGCCGTAGCCCGTCGAGCCGCGGATGTTCGGGGAGAGAACGACGAAGCCTCGCGCGGCCAGGAGCTGGGCCCAGGCGTCGAAACGGTCCGTCCAGGCGCCGGTCGGGCCGCCATGGACGAGGATGATCGCGGGCGGCTTGGCCGCCGCGGACGGGGTGCCCTCAGGCCTGATGAGGGCGGCCTCGATCTCCTTTTTATCAAAAGTCTGGTAGCGGACGATTTGAGGTTTGAACAGTCTGACGTCGTCCCAATCCTTGTTGAAACGGCTCACTTTCTCGGCGTGCCCGGCAGAGGAGGCGACCCAGAGTTCGGGGGCCTGGGTCGCGGATTCGCCGACAAAAGCCAGTCCGTTCTTCCCCTTGACGTAGGAGCCGGCCAGAAGCGACGGCGTCCACTCGGACCTTTCGGCTTTCCCCTCGATCGTGACGGTGAAGAACGCGTTGCCGAATCCCGTGGACGCGGCCGCGAAGAACCTCCCTGCATCCTCCCAGACATAAGACCCGATGGGCCGGTCGATCGAACGGGACGTGAGGTTGCGGGCCTCGCCGCCGCTGAGCGGCTGGATGATGAGGTCATGAGGATCGGGCCCGTCGCCCCGCGATCCGGCATAGGCCAGCATCTTTCCGTCGGGCGAAACCTTGAGGTTGGCGAAGGGGCCGGCCGGAGCCGCGAAGAGCGTCAGCTTGCCGTCGAGGGCGCTCACCCGATAGATTTTTTCCGAAAAAAGGTCCTCCCGCGGGTTATCCGTGGCGGCCACAATGAGCGATTCCCCATCGGGGGTCCAGACGTATTCCGATATCCGCCACGCCCCCTGGATGAGCGTTTTGACGGTCTTGGACTCGACGTCAATGACCTGGAGGAGCGTGCGGGCCTCGGGCTTGCCGATGATCCGGGCGTCATCCTTATCCTTTTCTTTCTTCTCGTCCTCGTCGGTCTTCGGGGCCGTCGTCTCGAAGGCGAGTCGTTTCCCGTCCGGGGCCCATTCGAACGAGGAAATCCCGGTCTTGCTTTCGGTGAGCGCCCGGGCTTCGCCGCCGTCGACTGTAATCAGATAGATCTGGTTCTCGCCGTCCCGGTTCGAAAGGAAGGCGATGGTCCGGCCGTCCGGCGACCAGCGGGGCCGCGTATCGGACTTGGCCGACGCGGTGAACTGCCTGAGCGTGTGGCCCGGGAAGTCGTAAACCCAGATGTTGCGGCGCTGGCCGGAAGGTTTGGCCGGCTCCGAAACGGCCATGGCGACGCGGCTTCCGTCCGGCGAAAGGCGAAGGTCTCCGATCGACCAGCGTTTGATGGCGATCTCGGGAGTGAGAGGTTTGGAGGGAGCGGCGATGATCTCCTTCGCGGCTCCTCCGTGAGAGGGAAGAGCCGCGGAAACCACGATGGCCAAAGCGGCCATGATCAAAGTTGGGATTCTGCGGGGATTGGACACGGAGTCGTGGAAGTTGAGGACCATATCGACCTCCTAAAAATAGCCTCTGGTCGCCGGGAATCCGGCGATCCTGGGCCCTATTTTACATTTATTTTGAGTTCATGTAATATGAGGGAACTCGCGTGCCTGTAGCTCAGTTGGATAGAGCGTTGGACTCCGGATCCAAAGGTCGGAGGTTCGAATCCTCTCAGGCACGCTCCCTTATTTCCCTTATTTCTTAGCATATTCCGTTAGTTTTGTCTTTTAACGATTAGACTCGTAGTTTCAGCGTTTTTCAATCGATTTTGGCACACATTTGGCACACGGGGAGAAGTCTATGTTTGCCTCCTCGCGTACAGCAGAATTGCTTCTGCCCTCCAAATAAGCCGGGAACACCCGACAAACATGATAGATTTCTTGACATCAAGCCGAGGCCGGAGATAACATTAGTTTAGATATCGGGGTGAATATGTGCGCAGCCTGGAAACGCTGATTCTTATCTTCTGTTGTGATTGCGGTACGGCACTCTACGTCAGAGGATAAGGACGAGTGTTTATAGTTGACGAAAGCGTGCGTTTTCGGGGGTCAGAAGGGAAATGAGAGACGGGGAGAAGGGAAAATGCCAAGAATCAATTCATTTAAAGAAGGTCGTATCAGGAGCGGATTGATATCGGCGATATTGGGTTTTTCATTTTTGACGTTGCTATCTGCCTGCGATAGCAACAACCCATCGCCGAAACCCAATCCGGTGCCAACCTATTATTGGAGCTGGGTCTCCGGCAGTAATGCCGTAAATCAGGCGGGCAGCTACGGCACCCAGGGCACAGCCGATCCGTCAAACGTCCCCGGGGCAAGGTCTGGGGCCGTATCCTGGCGCGATTCCGGCGGCAACCTCTGGCTCTTCGGCGGAAATGGCTATGATTCGGCCGGCAATGTCGGCTATCTTAATGACATATGGAAGTGTGACGGAACCAACTGGACCTGGATATCCGGCAGCAACACCGTTAATCAGGCGGGCAGCTACGGCATTCAGGGCGCAGCCGATCCGTCAAATGTCCCCGGGGCAAGGTCTGGGGCCGTATCCCAGCTTGATCCCTATGGCAAACTTTGGCTCTTCGGGGGAAATGGCGTGGATTCGGGCGGCAATTCCGGCTATCTCAACGACGTGTGGAAGTACGACCCGGCAACCCTTGAATGGACCTGGGTCTCCGGCAGCAATATCGTTAATCAGGAGGGCAGCTACGGCACCCTGGGCACGGCCGATCCGTCAAACGTCCCCGGGGCAAGAGACGCGGTTGTCGTATGGCGCGATTCTGGCGGCAAACTTTGGCTCTTCGGGGGATATGGTCTTGATTCGGGTGGCTATCTCGGCTATCTCAACGACGTGTGGAAGTACGACCCGGCAACCCTTGAATGGACCTGGGTCTCCGGCGGTAATACCGTTAATCAGGCGGGCGCTTATGGCACCCAGGGTAGGCCCGATCCGTCAAACGTCCCCGGGGCAAGGGGATATGCTGTAACCTGGCTCGATTACAGTGGCAAACTCTGGCTCTTCGGGGGAAATGGGTATGATTCAGGGGGCGCTCTCGGCGCTCTTAATGACCTGTGGACGTATGACAGGGTCAACTGGACCTGGCAATCCGGCAGCAACACCGTGAATCAGGCGGGCACTTACGGCACCCAGGCCAAATACTATCCGTCAAACGTTTCCGGGGCAAGACAAAAGGCCGTGTCTCAGATCGATATCTACGGCAACCTTTGGCTCTTCGGGGGAAATGGGTATGATTCAGGGGGCGCTCTCGGCGCTCTTAATGACCTGTGGGAGTATAACTGGAGCAACTGGGCCTGGATATCCGGCAGCAGGACCGTAAATCAGGTGGGCACCTACCTCCCCAAGGGCGCGTTTGCTGCTGCAAACGTCCCCGGGGCAAGAGAAGGTGTGATATGCTGGCTCGATTCCACTGGCCAGATGTTCTGGCTCTTCGGGGGATTTGGCTATGATTCGGCTGGCAATTACGGCTTGCTCAATGACCTGTGGAAAAGGCCCGTTCGACTCCATCCGCGGACGGCTAAAACCCCTCCGGGCAAGCCGGTTATGCTAGCCAATTAGTTAAAATAATCAGAGACTTAGGGGCCATTTCCGGGACCCCTCTGCTTTGCCTGTGTTGGTCCTCCAAAGCACCAGGTTACCTTAAACTGTATTTTCAAATTTTTTCAACCTATTCTGGCACACCGGTGGCGCACAGGGAGGCATCTGTCTGAGATGGAGTAGTGGACTCTTAATCCGCGGGCGGTAGGTTCGAGCCCTATACGGGTCATTCCGTTTCCCCGCTTATACCTCAATAGGCGAGACCCGGCCCTGAGTTTGTTGAAGCAGTTCGATCTGGCATTCCAGGCTATTGTGCTTGAGGAAGGTTCGAAGTTCGTATATTAAGGCACGCTTATCCTCTGAGCCCTCCGAGGTTAAGACATTCTTTCAGGGAGGACCCCGGACCTCATCCCTAAAAAACGGACCAAACTAGGGCGAAGTCCAAAGCTCGAAAATCTCACTTCAAGGGGTGGCACATTGAGCGGGGGGTGGTCAAGTTATTAATCAATCCAAAAAAATCAAAATTTACTTGACAAGGAAACTAATTCAATACATATTCCTACTTAAGAAATAAAACTATACAAAAGAGCCATCACATGAAGTTTGAACCGGAAGCACTCCAGAAACAAATGAACCATTTCCAAAATAGGTTCAGGCGCTCAGGCCTCAAATTGACCTACCAGCGTTTGGAGATCTTCCACGAGGTGGCAAAATCCGTTGACCATCCTGATGTGGAGACAATTTTCAAACGCGTTCGTGAAAGAGTTCCCACCGTATCGCTTGATACGGTGTATCGGACATTATGGTTGCTCCTTGACCTCGAGCTGCTAACCACTCTTGGGCCTCCGCGGGAGAGAGCACGGTTTGAAGCGAATATGAGCTCTCATCACCATTTCGTCTGCACAAAATGTGGGATGACGCGCGACCTTTACAGCGAGGAGTTCGAGCAGTTAAAAATTCCGAATGAGGTGAAATATTTGGGCAGTGTGGAAAAGACGCAAGTGCAAGTCACCGGCGTCTGTTGGCGCTGCTCGAAAAAAGTTAATAACTTAGCAAAAAAAACAAAGGAGCTGGATCATGAACAAAGAGAATAAGGCAAACAATTCTGAAAAACGCACACAGGAACAGGGCCCGGCTTTCACTGGAAAAACGCAACGGACTGCTGGCGGCGGCACGACGAACCGAGACTGGTGGCCGAACCAGTTGAAGCTCGATATCCTGCACCAGCATTCCTCCAAGTCCAATCCGATGGGCGAGGGTTTCAACTACGCTATAGAGTTCAAGAGTCTCGACTTGGAGGCCGTGAAGAAGGACCTCCGTGAACTGATGACGAAGTCGCAGGACTGGTGGCCGGCGGATTTCGGCCACTACGGACCTTTGTTCATTCGCATGGCGTGGCACAGCGCCGGCACGTACCGCACCGGCGACGGCCGCGGCGGCGGCGGCAGGGGCCAGCAGCGCTTTGCGCCGCTCAACAGCTGGCCCGACAACGTCAGCTTGGACAAGGCGCGTCGACTGCTCTGGCCGATCAAGCAGAAGTACGGCCGGAAGATTTCCTGGGCCGACCTGATGATCCTCGCGGGCAACGTCGCCTTGGAATCGATGGGTTTCAAGACCTTCGGCTTCGGTGGCGGTCGCGAGGACGTCTGGGAGCCGGATCATGACGTCTATTGGGGCGCCGAGAAGACCTGGCTGGGTGGCGACAAGCGCTATTCCGGCGACCGGGATCTCGAGAATCCGCTCGCTGCGGTGCAGATGGGTCTAATTTACGTGAACCCGGAAGGCCCGAACGGCAACCCGGACCCGGTCGCTGCGGCGCGGGATATCCGCGAGATCTTCGCTCGCATGGCGATGAACGACGAGGAGACGGTGGCGCTCATCGCGGGGGGCCACGCGTTCGGCAAGACCCACGGCGCCGGCCCTGCGTCACATGTGGGGCTCGATCCCGAAGCGGCCGGCATCGAGGAGCAGGGCCTGGGCTGGAAGAGCAGCTTCGGCACGGGCAAAGGCGGCGAGACGATTGCCAGCGGCCTGGAAGTCATCTGGACCACCACGCCCACGAAGTGGAGCAACAACTTCTTAAGGAACCTGTTCGGCTACGAATGGGAACTGACGAAAAGCCCGGCCGGTGCGCATCAGTGGAAACCGAAGGGTGGCGCGGGCGCCGGTACCGTGCCGGATGCCCACGATCCGTCCAAGCGTCATGCGCCCTCCATGCTGACCACGGACCTCGCTCTGCGGTTCGACCCTGTCTACGAAAAGATTTCACGGCGCTTCCTAGAGAATCCGGATCAGTTGGCGGACGCGTTCGCCCGGGCGTGGTTCAAGCTGACCCACCGCGACATGGGCCCACGCACACGCTATCTCGGGCCGGAGGTTCCGGCCGAAGAGCTCATCTGGCAAGACCCCATCCCTGCCGTCAATCACAAACTGATTGACGCACAGGACATCGCCTCCCTCAAGGGCAAGATCCTGGCTTCTGGCCTGTCTGTGTCGGAGCTGGTTTTAACCGCCTGGGCGTCGGCGTCCACCTTCCGTGGTTCCGACAAGCGCGGTGGTGCCAACGGTGCCCGCATTCGTCTGGCGCCGCAGAAGGATTGGGAAGTCAACCAGCCTGCCCAGCTTGCGAAGGTGCTCAAGACCATGGAGGGCATCCAAAGCGCGTTCAACAGCGCGCAGTCCGGCGGCAAGAAGGTATCGCTGGCTGATCTGATCGTTCTGGCCGGTTGCGCGGGCGTCGAGCAGGCTGCGAAGAATGCTGGTCACGAGGTGACGGTTCCCTTCACGCCGGGACGCATGGACGCCTCGCAGGAGCAAACCGATGCGGCCTCTTTCGCCGTGCTCGAGCCGATCGCGGATGGCTTCCGCAACTTCCAGAAGACCCGCTATGCCGTATCGGCCGAGGAGTTGCTGGTTGACAAGGCGCAATTGCTGACCCTGACCGCACCCGAAATGACGGTGCTCGTGGGTGGCATGCGCGTCCTGAAGACCAACTTCGGAGGGACCCAGCACGGCGTCTTCACCAAGCGGCCAGAGGCGCTCACCAATGACTTCTTCGTGAATCTGCTCGACATGAGCACGACGTGGAAGGCAACCGCGGAAGACGATGACTTATTCGAGGGTCGTGATCGCGCAACGGGCGCACTCAAGTGGACCGGCACCCGTGTCGACCTAATCTTCGGTTCGAACTCCCAACTCCGGGCCTTGGCGGAAGTCTACGGATCTAAGGACTCCCAGGAGAAGTTCCTGCACGACTTTGTAGCGGTGTGGAACAAAGTCATGAACCTTGACCGTTTCAACCTCGCCTGATCGCAGCATAAACGTCTTCGAGGGCTTCTGACAGGGCGGCGAAACGATTTCATTTGGGTTAAAAGACAGCAGTAGGCCTTCACTTGCGTAGATCGAGAGCAACCATTCGGCTGGTTCACCTAGTGGATTCACCAATAGGTTACGCTGAGGACCTCATCCCTGAAAAATAGTCCATTTATAATGTGAGTTTTTTTACAAACCTCGCCTTGGGGGGGGAGTCGTTTTTCCCGAAGGCGAGGCTTGGCATCCGGCGGCCCGGCCTAGTCCTCTTTCCGCTCCGGCCTGGGGTGGATGAAGCGCTTGTCGAGCGTCGCGGGATGCTTGGCGGCGACGCGCTCGGCGTACTTGCTCTTGGGCAGGCAGCCGGCCTTCCAGAGAACAATGTAGACGGGGTCACAAAAGAGGCCCTTGTCGATCCGGAACATCTTGTAGAGCTCCCTGACCGACTTGCCCTCGTCGTGGGCCTTGAGGATCGCGGCCGCGTTGGCGTCGACCTGGCCCTGGATCTTGGCCTCTTTATCGACCTTGACTTTGGTTGGCCTGGCAACGGCCTTTGCCTTGATCTCCGCCATCTTCGCCTTTGCCTCTGCGGGGGCCGTAGAAACCTCCACAACCTTGGCGGCCTTCGCGGCAGCCGCCTTGCCGTTCTTCGTTTTGCTCATTCTGACGGGCTCCTTTTTCCCGCAGGCCTATAGTCTCAGACCGGTTCAGGAAAACACACAAGAATGTCCGCCAGCAAGCCGCAGATAACGGCCGGGATGCGAAAAACATTATTCCTACGGGGACCGTAGGCTATCGGGATTTGGGGGAGGGAGGCAGGTGAGGAAACTTCGACAGGAGGTCGCGATAAAGGCCAGAGATTTTGTCAAACGCGCCGGCGACGTAAGCGTCAAGCTTCGCCATTGCTCCCTTTTTGTCTTTAGCATCCAGGGTCAAAAAGTCTGATTCGAACTTTCGCCTGTTTTCGACCATTAGCTTTTCGGCAGGAAACAGTTCTTTCTTGAGGGTCTCGATCATCGAGGCATAGTTCGCCTCGACGGCGTTTTGCAGTTCAAGGACCTTTGTCTGGAGGAGGTTGTCCTTCCCGGCCTTGAATTCCGCGTCGTCGAAATGCTGCTTGTCGAATACCTCATAATCATGGGTATGGATTCCCAGGCCAGCGCCGACAGGCAGATTGTCGACCCCGTAGTAGAGGGGCAGATAAACCGTCGTGTCGGGCTTTCCGAAGGCCAGCCAGACAGAAACGGAAACCGGCTCCGGGCGTTTCCCGTTTATGGACGCGATGAAGGAATAGATCGTCGAACTCGTGCAGATCGTCCTGAATTTCGTTTTGTTCGGCGTGCCTTTTTTATAGCCATCCGTCGCGTCGTATTCCGTTCCTTCATAATGGTCGCGGAGGAGTTCCATTAGGGATTCCGCGGCCACCTTTTTCCCGGGCTTGAAGGAAAACGGGAAATCGTCGCCGATCGCCCATTTCCGGCCGCTGAGCCTGTTCAGGCCTCTCCACTGGCGCAGGGTATTGCCGTCTGAAACGAGGTTCGCGCCGGACGGCCTCACGAAGGCCTTTTGAAAATCGAACGGCCCATCTTTTGTTTCGTCGTACCAACCGTTTGTCCGGGCATACGCTACGATGTCACGGCTCCCCAGGAAATAGTCCGTATCGTCCAGGCGAATATGCTTTATCGTGTAACGATTGGGGATCACGGCGACTTCATCGTCGGGGATTCTCTCGGCGAACCAATGTCGTCCTTTGAGAACGGCCATCATCCACGCCTCGTTTCTGTCAGCGATCAGGTAAGTCCTGCCGGAAGCCCGGTAACCGTATATTTCGACCAACCCGCCCCCGATCTTGACAGCATCGCGCGCGGATGTTGCCTTCTCCGCCATGATTCTTCTCAGCATATAGCCGATGCCGCCGTCCGTGACGTCGTCCTTGGTCACCCGCGACGGGCAGCTGTCTGAGGTGATCAGGACGCCGTGCCCGTTGATGAAGCTGTCGGCGAATTCCTGGGTCGTCGCCTCGATCCAGAGAAATTCGCCGGTTTTGCCGTCGGTCTCGAAAGTGCCGCCTTTCCCGAGACGGACTGTCTGCGGGGCGCCGTAATCGCGGGCTTGGATCTTCCGGAGATTGACGATGATATTGCCCCGGTCGTCCTCGTTATGGCCGACGATGACCGAGCCGTCCGCGCTCGCCTTCCTGCCGACGATGACCGTGAAACAGTTGTCGTCCTGGCGCTCGGCGGCCAACGACATGATGGCCGATACGAGGACGAGAACGATAAGAGCGTGGATTTTTTTCCTGAAGATTTTCATGGCCGACCTCTCGAAGAACTGTTCGGTTCTTGCCGGCGAGTTCGTTCCGGCCTGGATTCGTCTCCGTCCAATGTACTCCCCGCGGGGTAAAATTGGCAAGCCCCGGTTGAGGCCGCTACCGCTGGCGCCCTTCCATGATGGCCACCAGGGGTCGACATGGCAGAAAGGCGGAGGGTCCCTGGACTGATCGCCAGCCAGGAAGATGAGGCCGGCCTCCAAGACCACCCGATGTTCACCCGGATGAAGAATTTCCATATCATAGACCTCATCCCATAAAAATGGTCCAATCATAATGTGAACTTGAAAATCTCAATTCAGAAGTATTACATTTTATGGAATCATAAAAAGTACGTACTTAAAAGAGCCCTGGAGGTATATGCTGTAAAAAAGGGGGGGAATAGATGTTGTGCGTTGCAGGTTTCAATGTATCTGTCTTTAGCTTCTTGAGAAATGCAATATCTCGAATCGGTTGGACCTCATCCCTGAAAAAAGGTCCAGACATAATGTGAGTATCCTGGCGAATTTGGACTTGCCCCCTGATGACGGCAGGACCGCGGGGGCTAGGAGTATAGGGTGCTTTCGAGAGGGGAGACGGTCTGCGGCCGTTCCTGGAAGTCCAGCGGCGCCACGTTGACCCAGCGGGCGCAAGGCGAAAATCTTTCTATTCGTCCTTGTTGGTTTTCAGGGAAAAATCGAGGGCCATGATTTTTCCTCCCGCGGATTCCTTGATGAATTCCTCAACATTTGCCCGGATGGCGTCGCGCACATCACGTGTCTTTGCGAGCCGCTCCTCCCACGTCCCCGTGAATGAAGAAGGATCGGGAAAGCTCCAAAGAAGCGTCCGGGTGATCCCCGGGAAGGTCGGACAGTGCTAGGCGGCTTCGGCGTTGCAGACGGCAATGATATAGCTGAAGAGGGCGCCGCTCTTATAGACATCAAAGACGCCCTTGGTCGAGTTCCGCGATATGTCGATTCCGACCTCCTTCATGGCCTCAACGGCCGGGGGATGAAGCTTCCCCGGTTCGAGTCCGGCGCTCGATGCTGTGAACCGATCTCCGCCCAGGGTGTTGAGGAATGCTCCAGCCATCTGGCTCCGTGCGCTGTTGTGGACGCAGACGAACAACACACGGATCTTCTTCTTGTTCACTTCTATCTTTTGCTCCTTCCGCTGGCCGAGCCTCAAACGAAACGTCTGGCCGCGTCATGAATTAACATCAAGTCCTTAGATGAACGTCGGGGACATTCAACGCACCGGTTCGCAGGAATTACAGGACACCCGGCGATGCCTCATCCGGCGGTTCCAGCGCTCTCCAGGAGCCGGCCAACCCGGTCGGCGAGGCTGTTCTGGTAGCGGAGGTAGAGAGTGCCGGGAATGCCCGAACCTGAGAGAGCCTCGACGGCCTTCTTGAGAAGCCAACATGAAAGCCCCGGGGTTCCCGATCCCTCCCGCGCCACCTGGCTGATAATCCCGTCCAGGATCGCGTTCCCCGTGTCCATCGTCAGCGACTCCTTGGGGTGGAGCCAGCCCGTCTTGTCGAACAGACGACGAATCCGGAGCGACGTTTCTTCCTTGAGGCGGGGGAGAGTCAGGTCGGCCGGGCACAGATGGGATTCCCGGGCGGCGATCTGATCGAAGAACTCCTTGAACGAGTCGCTGCGGGCCAGGGTGAAGGCCCGTCCTATCTCCCCGACGTGGCTGTCCGTCGTGGCCACGATGCCTTTCGAGAGGGAGTTCGCGAGCCGGAGCGCTTGGGCATTGATTCGGCCGATGCGGCCCATATTGTATTCGAGGACCGGGAACAGGCGGGCGACGTCGAGGACGGCCCTGAGATTGGGCTTCTCTTCCGGCTCGTGCCAGAAGGGGTGGTTGAAGACGAAGGGGAGGCCTTCAGCCCTGAGATACCCGGCCAGCGTCACGACGTCGTGGGCCTTACCCGCGATCTCCTCGATCTCCTGGAACTGCCGACGGTTAATCGTGTAGATGTTGACGTGGATTGTGTGGCCCACATTCCGGGGGTCGAGGATCTTGACCTCGACGGCCGGCACGAGGCCTTCGCGTGTCCAGCCAATCTGATCATAGGCGGCCATCGTGTCGTGGTCCGTGAAGGCGACATAGCTCATGCCGAGCTGGCGGGCCTCGAGATAGACGTATAGCGGATCGACCTGCCAGGTCGGGATGACATCGTAGGAGTGGAGCGTGTGAACATGGAGGTCGGCCGCCTGCCACCCTTCGGCCAGCAGGGTCCGGGCCTGATGGGGATCTAGGATCCCCGGCGTTCTTTTATCGGTCGGTAGAGGTTTACTCATTTTCTTTCAAGCCCATTTTCCCCCGGCCAGGCTAAGGGACGATGAAGGAACGGTCAATTTTCGATAAAGGCCGGTCTGAACAGAGAATTAACCGTCCCTTCATCGGGAATTCACCGACCTCGGGCAGAATGGAAGCGATGAAAACCTTGATTCTTGTCATCCTGGCCTTTTCGGGCGTGGTTCTTTGCCTTTTCACGGCCTTCACGGTGGCCTTTCGCCGAGGCAGGAAGACGGCCGGCACGGGAGTCCGCCAATACCCGTTCGTCAGCCTCCTCAAGCCGGTCAAGAACATCGACGACGACATGGCCGCGAACTTGGAGTCGTTCTACCATCTCGATTACCCCGCGTATGAGGTCCTCTTCGCCGTCGACGACTTCAAGGATCCGTGCGTCGCCATCCTGAGGGACCTCCAGGCCTGCCATCCCCAGATCCGAACCAGCATCGTGGCGACCGGCCATCCGCCCTTCGAGAATCCCAAGATCCACAAGCTGGCCAGCCTGGAATCGAAGAGCTGCGGCGGCCTCTTCTGGGCGACGGACTCCAATGTCCGGGTAGCTCCCGACGCTCTTCGCCGGCTCGTCGACGAACACCTCGCCCACGACGCTAAGGTCGTGTTCTCTCCGATCCGGGGCTCATCGAGCCGGTCGTTCGCCAGCCTGATGGAGAACTCGAGCCTCAATTTCTTTACCTCGGGGAGCGTCATCGCCTCCTGGTTCTTGGGACGTCAGGCCATCATCGTCGGGAAGTCCATCCTCATCGAGCGCGAGGCCCTGGAAACGTTCGGGGGCTTTGGCTACTTCAAGGACTACCTGGCCGAGGATTTTCTCCTGGGCGAGGCGTTCACGAAAAGCGGCTTCCGGGTATCGACGAACTGCACCTGGGTGACCAACGTCAACCAGACGGCCACGCTCAAGAGCTTCTTCAAGCGGATGTCACGCTGGGCAAAGCTCCGCTACCACCTTCGGCGGCCCGTCTATCTCGCGGAGATCCTCCTCAATCCGATCGTCATCGCCCTCGTCGGATGGGCGGTTTTCGGCCGGCGCGGCTGGGTCGTCCTCGCCCTCACGTCGGCCATCAAAGTCGCCGTCGAGTACGCGAACTTCCTCTTCGTTAACCCCGAGGACGCCCACCACCTCAGGAACCATCTCCTGTTCCCGGCCGCTGTCGTGGCCAAAGACCTCGTTTTCTTCGCCGTCTACCTCACCCCGTTCTTCAGCCGTCAGGTCGAATGGCGGAGCGGCCGGATCGCCATCGGCAGGAACACCTTGATTCGCATCCCTGCGAACGTGGATAATCTCGTCTATGAGGGCGCATGATAAGGCATGGGTCGTCACCGTCCTGATGGGCCTAGGCCATCTCCGGGCGGCCTACCCCCTGCGGCGACCTCACCCACGAAGGGGTGGTCATCTACGGCTCGCGCCGGACGACCCCCGACCCCGAGTATGGCATCTGGCGGCGTCTGCGCCGCATTTACTACGCTTCGTCGAAGGCCGGAGCGATCCCTATCATCGGCAAGGCCTTGGTCGGGTTGTTGCTCGCGGTCCAGCGCATCCGCCCGTACTACCCGAAATCCGACCAGTCCAGGCCGAACCTCGCTGTGAAGTTTCTCAAGCGCCTGGTCCAAAAACGGGGGCTTTGCCGCAGCCTCCGGGACAAGCTGGCCACCGCTCCGTATCCGGCCATCCACACGTTCTATGCCACGGCGGTCGCGATGGATACGCTCGAGCCGCCGGTCCCCGGACCACAGCAGGACCAGTACCTGCTCATCTGCGACGCGGACTTCAATAGGGTCTGGGTCCCTGAGGATCCCAAGACAAGCCGGATCAGATACCTGGCGCCCTGCACCCAGGTGCGCCGCAGGCTCCTGGCCTACGGCGTTCCCGACGAGGCCATCCTCATGACGGGCTTTCCCCTGCCCAAGGAGAACATCGGGTCGGAAACGGGGCTCGAGGTCCTTAAGGCCGATTTGTTTGAGCGCCTGCTCCGGCTCGACCCGGCCGGCAAGTTCTTCTCTTATCACGAGCGGTCCGTGCTCGGCTGGCTCGGCTATGACTCCGTGCCCACGGACCGTGCGCGTCATTTCACGGTGATGTTCGCCATCGGCGGCGCCGGTGCCCAGACCGAGATGGTCAAAAAGATCCTGGCGGGCCTCGGGGACCGCATCCGGAAGGAAGAGGTCCGCCTGACGCTATCCTGTGGGATCCAGAAGAAGGTCTTCGAGCACGTCCTCGGGTACATCAGCGAAAAGGGCCTGCGCGGCGAGATAGATCGGGGCCTCCAGATCGTCTACGACCAGGACGTCTACGCCTATCTCGATCGATTCAACGCCCACCTGCGCCGGACCGACGTCCTCTGGACCAAACCCAGCGAGCTGGCATTCTATTGCGGCCTGGGACTGCCCATTCTGATGGCCGATCCGATCGGAGCGCACGAGGAGCTCAACAAGCGATGGCTCCGGGAGATCCATGCCGGCGTCAGCCCCGCGGGGCCATTAGAGGCGTGCGGGGAATGGCTCTTCGACCTCAGGGAGAACGGTCGGCTGGCCGAAGCGGCATGGGACGGATTCCTCAAGGCCCGTAAGCTCGGGGCCTACAAGATCGAGCGGCTCATCAGGACCGGCGAATTCAAGGAGGGGGCTTCCCCCTTGGAGCTTTGAATTGACAACCCGCCGCCCCCCTTGTATATTCCAGCCCTTGGGAACGCCCCCATGAAACTCCGCTTCTTCGCTAGGGACCGGAAATCCTCCGCCCCGATCCGCCAGGGAGTAAGCGTCGTCGTCGAGGGCGTCATCGTTAAAACAGGCTGAGTTCCATGCCCGCCGCAAGCCTCCTCCTCGTAATCCTCATCGTTCTGGTCGCCTTGGCGTTCGCCTTCACCAACGGCATGCATGATGCAGCCAACTCCATCGCCACGATCGTCTCGACCCAGGTCCTGAGCCCGAGGCAGGCCGTCGCCTGGGCGGCCTTTTTCAACTTCGTCGCCTTCCTTGTCTTCGGGACGGCCGTGGCCCAGACGATCGGCGCGGGGATGATCGACCTTGCCGTTGTGACGCCCATCGTCGTCTTCGCCGGGCTCCTCGGGGCAATCTCCTGGAACCTCTTGACCTGGCTTCTCGGTCTTCCGACGAGCTCCTCGCATGCCCTCATTGGCGCCTATGCCGGTGCCGCGATCGCCAAGGCCGGACTGGGCGTGATCATCGCCCACGGCTGGGTGAAGACGATCATTTTCATCTTCCTCGCGCCGCTGCTCGGCCTAGTCCTCGGCGTTGTCTTCATCTGGGTCGTGGTCAGGATCGGTCAGAAGAAGCAGCCCGCCCAAATCAACCCATGGTTCCGGAAACTCACGCTCATTTCCTCCTGCCTCTACAGCCTCGGCCACGGCGGCAACGACGCTCAGAAGACCATGGGCATCATCGCCAGCCTCGTCTTCTCGGCGGGCTACATGAAGACGTTTCATATCCCCTTTTGGATCGTCCTCAGCTCTTATGCGGCCATCGCCCTGGGAACCTTGTCCGGCGGCTGGCGGATCGTCAAGACGATGGGGCAGAAGATCACGAAGCTCCGCCCGATCGACGGGTTCTGCGCCGAGACGGCCAGCGCCGTGAGCATCTTCCTGGCCACATACATGGGCGTCCCCGTCAGCACTACGCATGTCATAACCGGGGCCATCTCGGGGGTCGGGGCGACCAAGCGCCTGTCGGCCGTCCGCTGGGGAGTGACCCTCAATATCGTCTGGGCCTGGATTTTCACAATCCCCGGGGCAGGCCTCATCGGCGGAGCGTTCTATCTCCTGCTCCGCCTCATCTTCAAGATTGCGGCCTGAGTTTATCCCCCGGTTTGGTCCATACTCCTCGACAGGCATCACAGATTTGAGGAGCTCTCCCGATTTGGCCCATTGTTTCGCATGGGATAAGGTCCCTTGTAGGGATTCCACGAGTGGCACAAATGTGGCACGAGCGAAAAATCAAGCTACTGTATTATTATATTTATCAGCTAGATAGCGTGGGACACCATTAGACTCCGGATCCAAAGGTCGGAGGTTCGAATCCTCTCAGGCACGCCATTCTTGTCTTCTTGGAACCCCTTCACCGAGAATGAACAGGACATCGAAGGGTTTTTTCCAAGAAATGAAGAGGTCACCGTTCCTGAGGGTGGCTCTGTCGACGACGGCGCTGAGGATGGCTGCTTTTCCCTCGACGTCGGCGGCCAAGTAGATTTTCTTGAAGCCTTTGAGCAAATCGATGATGGCCGAGCCTTCTTCTCGATATTTCGCGTTATAGCGGCCCAGTTTTTCGATGTCAACCTGGATGTTCCGCAGGTCCTGCTGGATCACGGCCTGCCTTTCCAGGTATTGCTCCTTCGTGATGGTGCCGTCCAGACGGTCTTGATAAAGCAGGTTGATGTGGTTCGTCTTCCGCGTCTCTTCTGAACGCAACCGCTGCAGCTCTCTCTTGTCGCTCGCCTGCTGGTCGGTGTGGGATCGCTTCAATTCTTCGCGGATTTTTTCGGCGATAGCCTTGTCGACATAGAGTTTTCCCAGGTTCTCCGCGAACATCCGGTCTATTTCTTCCTCGCGGAAGATGTCCTGGGGGCAGTTCCTGTCCTTGGAGTGCGTGCATTTATAGTAGACGTAGTGGCCGCTCTTGTGCGCGCCCTTGAACACTTGCTTGTCCCACCTAATCGCGCCGCAGTAGAACGGATTCTTCAGGATGACCTCGAGCCCGTAGATGCTCATGGGCGCGTTCGGGTTCTTGGAGGTCGACTTTTGGTGGAGTCCCCGACGATTGAGTTCGTCTCGGAGGGATGCGAGAGAATATCCGCCCTTCGCGTACAATTCAAAGGCGAGTTGCACCAGTGGAGCCTTCACGGGATCGACAGTGACCGTCCGTTTCTGGCCATCGGCGGTTACGACGTTCTGGTACCCGACAGGGGCCTTCGACGGGAAGATCCCGCTCCTGGCCTTCTCCAGCATGCCCATCTTGGCGTTTGCGGCCCTCCGCATGTTGTCGAAATAGGCGATGTTCCCGAACATCAAGAACGTGAACTTTTCCATGGGGTCGGAGTTCTTGCTGATGATCTTGTTCTGGTCGACGATGAAGACGCTGAGTCCGTCCTTCTGGATGAGGTTGTGGATGGTGTTCAGGTCCTCGGGATTCCGCGTGATCCGGTCGATGGCGTAGGCGATGAGGACGTCTGGCCTGTACTCGCCGATGAACTGGATGAGCTCGCGGAACTGCTTCCTCGCCTCCGACGTTTTGGCCGATTCCGAGACGTTGAACTCCCTGACGACGTCGATGGATTTCCGTTGAGCGGCTTCCCGGAGCAGCCGGAGTTGGGCGTCTGGCGAGTAGCCGGACGACTGGTCAACCGATGAGACGCGGACCCAGATGACGCCCTTCATTTCTTCTTCCCCTTGACCTTCTTGAGGGCTTCGGCCAGGTCGGCGAGGTTGGCTGGCGCCTGGTCTTCCTCGAGGGATTCTTGGAGGTTCTGCCTGGAAATCTTCTTGAGTTGTTCCCGGTCCCTCCGGGCGTCAGGGACCTTATACGACGGTTTCTCCTTCTTGCCCCTAATAAACCTCAGTATATATTATACTGCCTTTTTATTCTGATGCAGACAGGGGGACGGGAAAAATGCTTGTTTGGCGAAAAGCCCAAAAAATGCGCTAGCGGGCGCGAGAGGGGCCGTCTAAGGGCGTGGGAGAGGCAAACCACCGTACAGGGGAGCTTTAGAAGAAGTAGACCTTCCGCCACAGGGGGCCGGGCTATGATATACTCCCAGCTGGTGATTTATCTTGGGGACCGTTCGGGGGAACGCGCTTAGGTTCGAAGAAGGGGTTTACTCAGAATATCTGACACTCCCAACCTCGGCGCACCGTTCCTGGAGTTCTTGACACAAATTTGCGATCAGTGATAACAAATAGGTTATGAATCCAAGCCACAGATGGGGTGCTCCAGAGTACCTGATCCTGATCGGAAGCTGCTTATTTATCTTCGTATTATGGTTTTCGGCGCACATTGAAGCCGACATCCGCTTGCTGCACTTCTTCCAAGCCTGGATGTATCTCGCCACCATCGTGCTGGCCCTGCGCTGCAACCGGTGGGGATACTTCGTCGGCATTTCTGCCGCCGCGTTTTGGGACTACACCAACCTCTTCGTTACCACCTTCTTCGTCAGCGGCATCCATTGGCTTTCCGCATGGATGCATACCGGCCACCTGAAGCGCGTCGACCAGATCATCGCTGTCCCCGCGTGGACCGCGAATTTCTTGGTGGTCGCGGGATGCGTGTGGGCCTATTCCCGACTGCCAGACAAGCCCCGTGGCGATCTCGCTCGCTTCGCGCTCACCTTCATCCTCACCACCGGTTTCTTTGCCGCTGCCATGGCCCTCTGCCAGCCACGGTACCTGCCGCTATTCCGTCAGCTCCTCCACCCCCACCGGTTTTGGTAATCGAGTGCACCCTCGCCTGAGAGGGTACCGGCTGAATCCGAGAAAATGCGCTAGAGGGCGCGAGAGGGGCCTTCTGCGCCCCTGGCCCTGGGCGAGGCAAGCCACCGGATGGGGGAATGAACATTCCGTCACAGGGACTGGGCTTGAAAATCTCGCTTCAGAGGTAGTACATTGGGCGGGGGAAGGTCAAATGAAGATCATTTTTTCCGGTAAAAGAATTGCGTCTTTCATTCTGTTTGCTGCCATTGGAATGTCAGGCAACTTATTCACCGGTGGCCTGTCTCAAGTTGCCCAAGCCAGGCAGGTAATTGATTGGCATACGGTTATAGTAGCCTACGATGCATATGTTGATTATCCCTCACCGGAGCACGCTAAGGCCTTGCTCATTACTCTACCGACGGACTACCCATCTAAGCAGGCCGGGGATAAGAAACAGGCTCTTGAACATATCTTCTCAGAAGACAGCTATCCGATTCTGTTAGAAGAGGCAACTTCTGGAGACAGAAGTACCATCGAAGTCATGTTTCGATTGCTCAACGTTACAGACGGTTATCTTACTGAATTAGTATTATCTGAGCTTGGGCAGATTGCACGCAATTGGCCGAAACAGTTCTTGGGGGTCCTTGCAGTCTATAAAGATTCTGGATACTCAAGGGAACATGGTTACCCTTTGTCATTCCCTGGCGCAGGCTACAACATGCACAAAAAAGCCTACAGGTATCACCTGCAAAAGACCATAGAAGCTCTAAAGAGTGTTAAGGATCCGAAGTACACAGAAATTAAGGAGGCTGGCATTGAGAGCCTGCTTAAGTCAATTAAGGACCTGCCACAATTAACCAGCTAGGACTCTGACATATGTGGAGAACTTTGTTCCGATAAACGCCCCAAACAGAGTACGGTTGATTGTTTGGCGTCCGGCGGCCTTGGCCGGCCTAGTCCTCCTTCTGCTCCGGCCTGGGGTGGATGAAGCGCTTGTCCAGCGTCACCGGATGCTTGGCGGCGACGCGCTCGGCGTACTTGCTTGAAAATCTCAGTTCAGGGGTGCTACATTGAGCGGGGACACGCCATCAAAATCGCAGGACCAACATGATTCCTAAGGCCAGTCAAGTCCGCAATGTTCTACCCCGGAAGGGAGTCGGCCTGCTATTCCTAGCCAATGCCATAATCTATGGAGTGGTTCTCTGGATCAGGAAGGGGTTCTCTCCTTACGGCACGGTCGAGTATAAGGCCGAATTCTCATGGATTTGGGCGGCCGTTTTTTTAAGCCTATCTTTGCTGTATATCCTGATTTATCACCATGTTGACAAAGCCCCCGCCGCGTTCATCATCGGTGCCTATCTGGTCTTCTCTCTCCTTTTAATCCTGACCCCCGTTCTCTTTTCTTAGGATATTTACACGTATGCGATGAGGGGCAGGATCGTCTCAGTATATCATCAAAATCCTTATATCGTGCCGGCCAGCGATTTCCCAAAGGACATTTTCCTAGGACTCACGGACCCGGCTTGGCGATCGCATGCCCAAAATTATGGCCCTTTATGGACCCTTTTTTCCGCTCTGCTGACCTGGATCGGGGGCGCCCGGCCATATGGGACCGTCCTTCTCTTCAAGTTGTGGGGATTGGTCGGTAACACCTTAGGATTATGGCTGGTTTATAGGATTGCCAGGACCATGAACCTGAATAAAACGCGCGAAATTCTCACCCTCTATGCCTTGAACCCATTCATTTTGATGGAATTCGTGAACAACGGGCACAACGATATCTGGATGGTCGTGTTCGGATTGTTGGCATTGTATTGTTATTACGCGAGAAAGGATGTCGGGATCGTTCCCTCCCTGATCTTGGCGGGATTGATCAAGTACGTCTTCTGGCTCCTGATTCCCTTGTTCCTGGTCTTCCTTTGGCGGGAGAAGAGACTCCGCCTCAAGGTCGTCTTCCAAAGCGGCCTGTTGTCATTGGTCTTCCTGGCGGCCGGATATATCCCTTTTTGGCACGGATGGGCGACGCTCAACGGGATCCTGGATCAGACCCAGTCCGGCGTTCAGCGGCCGTTCAACCAATACAGCCCGATCATACTAATGCTCTTCGTCGTGGCGATCGCCCGCAGGTGGCCGATCGAATCCTTGAAGTCGGGCCTGATCTTGGGGAGATCCCTGTTTCTGGCTGTGTATGTGAAAACGCTCGTATCGGCAAAGTCTGTCGAGCCGGCCATCGTCCTAATACTGACCGCCTTCGCTTTCCTGGCCACGGGAACCGTCCTCCCGTGGTACATTCTCTGGTGGCTGCCGATTCTGATTCTCAGAAATCATCTGCGCCTAGTGATGTTCTGGTCCCTCGTCGGATTGGGGAGCTATCTTTTCATCTATTCGACGACTCTCTCCCTCGCGGTGGTCGGGGGGATCTCTCTCATCATCCTCGGCACGAAAACTCTTGAAGGATAAGCGAGGAGGTGGACCCCATCCCTGAAAAATAATCCCCCCATAATGTGAGCTTGAAAATCTCAGGGGTAGTACGTTGGGCTACGGTAGGTCATCAGCGGGGCGACCTGCCGGCTTGATCCTCCTTCTTCTCCGGCCTCGGGTGGATGAAGCGGCGGTCGAGCGTCACAGGGTGCTTGGCGGCGACGCGCTCGGCGTACTTGCTTGAAAAGTTCGCTTCACAGGTGGTACATTGAGCGGGCGCAGGTCAGATTGAAATGAAGCCAGACGTAGTTGCATTACTTTGCGACCCTATCACGCACGAACCACTCGAACTCAAAACGGAACTGGCCGCCCGGGGGCACTCACAAGAATTCCTGTTCAATCCAAACACGGGTAAACGTTTTCCTATTCACGAGCACATCCCGATTTTCCTCAACGAGACAGACGCGTCGGGGTCGAACAAAAAGTACCAAAAAATGTACGATCGCCTGGCAAGGTTTTACGATCTTTCTACGTGGCTGTACTCGCACTGGAAAGGAATGAGAGTCGAAGCACGTCTGAGGGAATACTTGGACGAGCTCGAAGTCAAAGGCGGAGACCGCGTGTTGGAAGTTTCAGTTGGCACGGGGCGTAACCTGCAATACTTGCCGCGTGACGCGTATTTCTTTGGCCTCGACATTTCGTGGGGCATGTTGAAACAATGCCAGCGTAACTTGGCAAAATGGGGGCTCGATGCGAGCCTGTTCATGGGCGCAGCCGAAAGACTTCCATTCAAAGATGAATCATTCGACGTGGTGTTTCACTTTGGAGGCATCAACTTTTTTAACGATAAAGCCGCTGCGATCCGCGAAATGCTTCGCGTCGCACAACCTGGCACAAAGTTTGTTATCGGCGACGAGAACGAAGCATTGGCAAAAAGGTATGAAAATCTCCCAGTGACCGGCAGGTTCTACGGAAGTCGCAAAGAATCGATCTCTGCGCCAGTTGATTTGCTCCCTCCGGACATGCAAGAGGTCCGTGTCAAAGAAATCGCGGGCGGCGATTTGTACTGCCTAACGTTCAGAAAGCCACGTTGAATCTCGAGAAGCGCGCCTGGACCAGTTTTTTCGTGAGGCTCAAATGCTTGAAAATCTCATTTTAGGGGTGGTACATTGAGCTTAGATAACTCTCATAAAGATAGAATGGGAATCAAGGGCAAAAAGGAGCCCAAAATAAGAATAAGAGGAAGATGAAATGTTAGGTTCGATAGGAACGATATTGTTGGTCTCGCTCATAGGACTCTATTTCGTTCCATCTATCGTTGCGTTTTCAAGAAATCACCATAACGCTGCAGGAATATGTGTTCTCAACATATTTTTAGGATGGACAGTCATAGGGTGGATTGGAGCTCTCATTTGGTCGCTTACAGCAATACAACCAAGTCAGACGATAACCATAACCAATTCCTCGGCACAACCAAAGTCAGAAAGTCAATCGCCTCCTCAATCTAATGCTTTGCAGGGTAGGATTTACTGTCCTAAATGCGGCAAAGCTATCAAAGCCGACGATGTTTACTGTGGCGGTTGCGGAGCAAAGCAGAACTGACCTGCCCCCTTAAATCGAACTAAGAATATATAAAAAAAGCCCCCCCTTCCAACGGGGCTTGGTGTCGACGGAACCGAGTTAATCAGTCCTCCTTCCGCTCCGGCCTCGGATGGATGAAGCGGCGGTCGAGCGTCGCGGGGTGCTTGGCGGCCACGCGCTCGGCGTCTCCAGATGCTTGAAAATCTCACTTCAGAGGTGGTAAATTGAACATCGGTTGGCTGTATTCCAAATGGATATATATTCTCGCTTTATAATTTTCATATCGGCCCTCTGGATCGCCTTCGAAATATCCCTCGTCATCAGAGACCGCCTCCAGGGCAAAGGCAGAACCGACAAAGATCAGGGCACCCGCTATATCAATTTCATCGCTATAACCGTTGCCATGATTGCGGCGGGGAGGCTCAACGGGATCTCAAAGTTCTGGTTCCCTGGCGGCAGAACACTGGCAGTTTTCTGGCTCGGATTTGCTATTTTGTTGTCGGGAGCACTTTTGCGAGTATGGTCAGTCGTCGTACTGGGCAGCTCATTCCGCACAACGGTTGAGGTATCTCATAACCAACATGTCGTTCAGCGCGGTCCTTACAAAATCGTCCGCCATCCGTCTTACAGCGGGGCGCTGCTGATGTGCTGTGGCTACGGCATTGCCGAGCAGAACTGGCTGTCCTTAGCCATCGCCATCGGTTTGCCGCTGATCGCCTTGCTGTATCGCATCCACGTCGAGGAAGCCGCCCTGGTTTCCGGTATCGGGCCAGAGTATCAAGAGTACCAGAAGCATACCAAAAAGCTGATCCCTGGTATTTGGTGATACCTGGTTCGACAGAGGGGGACTGCCAGATATTCTGTGTCCTCCTTCCGCTCCGGCCTGGGGGGGATGAAGCGGCGGTAGAGATTAACGGCGTGCTTGGCCGCGACGCGCTCGGCGTACTTGCTCTTGGGCAGGCAGCCGGCCTCACTCATCGCCGATCGCTGGCTTCAGTTTCCTGAACTTGAGGTTGCGGACCCTGCCCGTCGAAACCGCGAATCCGTCGATCGCACCGCTGCCGTCTCTTTGGAACTGAATCTTCGCAAAATCGCCGGCCGAGAAGAAGTCCTTCTTTTGGGGCATAACCGGAATCTCCTCGCTGTGCCCGATTTGCACATGGAGCACTCCGGATTTCAGGGTTAGGTCGTAGCGCGTATCGAGCTCGTCGGAATAATACTTCCCCGCGTACTCCTTCAGCGCCTCCTCGGCCGGCGAATAAGGCTCCCTCCGCTTTCCCACGACCGGCGGCATGTTATCTTCCGTCACGGTGAAAGTCTCATAGCCGTTGGCCGTCTTATTCGCAAAGCTGACCAGCACATGAGTCGGAATATCCTTCATCATGAATTCCGTCTGGGAAACCGGGACCAGTTCCGACTTGTTATCTTTGGAGCGAACATAGAGCAGTTTGTCCTTGTCCAAGACGATCGTCCGGTTGACTTGGTTAGTCTCGATCCAGTAGGAGCCCGTGAAAGCTTTCAGGCTTTTGGCCGGAAGGCTGACCGGTTGGAGCGCAGGTTTGGCCGCGGGCGTTTCGGCTCCGGGGGACGCTGATTCCGGTTGCTTGAACTTCGAGCCTAAATAGATGTCGGCGATCTGGCGGGTCAGGGAGCCAGGCGAGAAGGAGGCCAGGTTCGAGAAAACCGCCACGCCGAACTTCTCCACTGGAAAGTATATAACGTCACTCCGGAATCCAGCGTCCGCGCCGCTGTGGCCGATGTACTTCAGCCCTTTGTATTCCTCAATCTGGATTCCCCGGCCGTAAGGAATCTCGGAGCCGTTGTTCAGGACACCCTTGGTCAGCATCTTGTCCAGAACGGCCGCGCCTCCGACCCGCCTGTCTTCAAAGTTGCGCAGCCAGTTGGCCATGTCCTCCACCGTGGTGAAGAGGCTGGTGGCGCCGACGTTGGCATAGTTGAGCACGGCCGCATCGTATCCCTTGGCCGGGTCCCCGTCATAGGAATAGGCCCGGTTCTTGACGATCTCCTGGTGGTCCATATGGAAATGGGTCGAGGTCATCCCCAGGGGCTTGAAGATATTTTCCCGCGTCCATTCGGTAAACGGCTGGCCGCTCACTCGGCTCACGATCTCGGCCAAGAGCGTGAATCCGGAATTGCAGTAGAGGTATTGCTCGCCGGGCGGGAAATTCAACTCCTTTTGGCGCCTGAGCCGGTCCATGATTTGCGCTTGCGTGATGACGTCATCCATCCGCCATCCGGACAGGATCAGCAGTTCCCATTGATCCCGGAGCCCGCTCGTGTGGTTGAGGAGATGCCGGATTGTGATCGTCTTTCCAAAATCGGCAAGCTCCGGCAGATACTTGCGGATATCGTCGTCGGCGGAAAGTTTCCCCGCCGCCTCGAGCATTGTAATCGCCATGGCCGTGAACTGCTTGGAGACCGACGCGACATGGAACACCGTCGACGGCGTGATGGGGATGCCGTATTCCAGCTGGGCGCATCCGAATCCCCTCCGGTAGATGACCATTCCCTCCTTGACGATGGCGACCGCCGCTCCAGGAGAATCCAACGTATTCCACTTGCTGAAAAGCGCGTCGACTTTTGATTCGGGCGATGGTTCAGTACTCGAAGTTACTCCGGTCGCGGCTTGGGAGATGGCCGTCATCAAGACGATCACTGAAATTACGAGCCTGAGTGGCGGGATAAAAGAAATCCGTCTCATGATGAACTCCTATTTTCTGAATTCGTATAGTACTATAGAATACCCTTCAAGGTAATAAGACATCCCCTGGACACAAAAGGTTGCTCCCCCTGCCTGGATTCGCGGACAAACCCCCCTCGACGGCCCGGCTGAGATCGACCTCGGGATGGATCTCGACGAGTTCGGAATTGGGACTGTCAGATCTTCCGTATCGGCCCCTTTTCGCGTTTGAGGTAGTGCTTTTCTCGGAATCGCAACCACATGGACCAGCCCTAGTTTTTTGGGATAAATAAAAGCCCGCCTGGCCGGCGGGACTTCGGGTCCGACGTGACCGGGTAATCTCAGTCCTCCTTCCGCTCCGGCCGGGGATGGATGAAGCGGCGGTCAAGGGTAACGGGGTGCTTGACGGCGAGGCGCTCGGCGTACTTGCTTGAAAATCTCACTTCAGGGGTGGTAAATTGATCGAGGGCAGGTCATTCGTGGCCTCTCCGGGTTTCAAAAATGAGAAGGAGATAACTCATGCGAAAGCTTTATACGGTTTTAGTTTTATCTATATTCGCAATCGTTCTATTACCTTTTTATCTTCATCCGTGCACAACGTTCTGTTTCAAGAATAACGGCGAGTGGATTTTTGGCCGGAATTATGACTTTGAAATCGAATCTGGCTTGATCATCGTTAATAAGCGTGGTGTGGCGAAAACGGCTTTGCAGTCTCCGGGGAAAGCAGGCCAGCCGGCAAAATGGGTCTCTAAGTACGGCAGCATTACTTTCAACCAGTTCGGCCGGGAATTGCCCTTGGGTGGGATGAATGAGGCTGGTTTGATCATCGAGCTCATGTGGCTAACTCAGACGGAGTATCCCAATTCTGACCAGCGGCCTGCACTTCGTGAGCTCCAGTGGGTCCAATATCAGTTGGATACAGCGGCGACGGTAAAGGATGTTATCGCCAGTGATAAAGATGTCCGGATTGAGGCAAATGTATCCATCCCCATCCCCATCCATTTCCTTCTCTGTGACCGCAAGGGAGGAGCGGCTGCCATCGAGTTTCTCGGCGGCCGGATGCGCGCTTATACGGGCAAGGATCTTCCCGTCAAGGCGCTGACCAACGACACCTATGAATATTGCCTAGGTTTTTTTAAGCATTCCGGGTCGGATGAGACTAAGCCCTTGTTCGAACAAGCGGAAAACTCATTAAAACGATTCGTCTGGGCCGCCAAAGGAACTCAAGCCTGGGATGCCAAAACATTTGGAGATCCTGTGGGCTATGCTTTTCAGATCCTCGACAAGGCGAACCTCCCCAACAGCAAATTCCGCATTGTCTACGACATGAAAGCTGGCCTTATCTACTTCCGTACAAAATCGACGCCCGAAATCCGCTCGATCAATTTCCGGCAATTTGATTTTTCCTGTGGGACTCCGGTCAAGATTCTCGATATACTGGCCGACTTCAAGGGCGATGTGACTCGCCGGTTTAAAGACTATACGTGGGAAGCAAACTATAGTCTAATCAAAAAATCCTTTTCAGAAACGAGTTTCCTGAAAGGCACGCCCGAGATGTCGCTGAAAAACTTGTCTAAGTACCCGGAGAGCCTGCCCTGCAAATAGAAAGATCCCTGTTCCCAGACCCAACGATGGTTGTTGTATTCGTCCTTTGGATTAGAATCTTTGTGTAAATTGCGAAAGCCGAACTTCGACAATATTCTCTCCTAACGTCTCCTTCCCGCAGGCCGCAGGTTCTTCTTTGGGATCTGGACCTCATCCCTGAAAAAATGGTCCCGACATAATGTGAGTTTTCTGGCAAAATCTCAAGAAGGACGTTGGAGTCGGGACGGCCTAGCCCTCCTTCCGCTCCGGCCTGGGGTGGACGAAGCGGCGGTCGAGGGTCACAGGGTGCTTCGCGGCGACGCCATCTGGTGAGGTTAGGGTTTCCTGCCGGACGTGTTGGTTTCAACCCATGCGGCGAAGGCGTGCATATA
>Ga0187849_1000934_pt1 | contig 35556 bp, 32 predicted proteins | sample June2016WEW_4_10_2_FD_132412 | JGI IMG/M metagenome (GOLD analysis project Ga0187849, IMG submission 132412) | Peatland microbial communities from SPRUCE experiment site at the Marcell Experimental Forest, Minnesota, USA - June2016WEW_4_100 | ecosystem: Environmental > Terrestrial > Soil >...
CTCGGCAGCCCAGGCAGCTTGGAGTACCGGGACCCGCGCCTTCGCCATGATTTCGCAGGTCATCTGGCGTATCTTCGACTATTCCGGCCCCGCCTTTTCCGAGATGATGGTGCGGGGGGAGCGGGAGTTGCTGCGGGAGCGATACCAGGCCGTTGTGATGGTCTCGGCCTCCCTGGGCGGCGTTGCCGCCGTCTGTTTTGTCCTGTGCAATAGCGCCTTTGTCACTGTCTGGACCCATATCGCCTGGTCTCCGATCAACGACCTGCTGCTGGGCGTGTGGATGATCGCGCTGTCCATCTTGCATTGCCACGATACGTTCGTGCTGTTCACCAAAAAGGTCGGCGCGATGCGCTACGTCTTCTTCATCGAAGGCCTGGTCTTCACCAGCGCCGCCCTCCTGAGCGTCCGGTGGGGCGGGCTGCCGGCCGTCATTCTCTGCTCGATCATGTGCAGCACTTGCTTCAGCGGCGCTTACGGCCTGTGGCGAGCGAGCCGTTATTTCGAGGTGTCGATTCGCGAGGTCGCCCTGGGCTGGCTGGCGCCCATGGCCAAAGTCCTGGTGTTGTTCATCCCCGCCGCCTTGATCCTCTGGTGGGCGAGCAACCGGTTGAACTGGTTGCCCACTTATGGCCACGGCGCTCTTGAACCCGGCGGCGCCGCCGACCTCCTCGAGCGGACCCGGCAGACCTGGCACGCCCTGTTTCACCTGGTCTTCAAAGGGGTGCTCGGGGGCGCGCTGGGTCTCTATCTGTTCCTGCGCTACGGCCTGCCGGCGGCGTTCAAGAAAGAGTTGCTCCAGCGCTCGCCCCGGGGGCTCAACCCCTTTCTCAGGCGCGTGTTTGCATGAATGCCGGGTATATCCTGCTGGCGGCATTGTGCAGCTATGCGATCGGCTACCGGTTTTACGCCAAGTGGATTGCCGCGCGCGTCCTGGCCCTCGATGACCGGCGGGCGACGCCCTGCGAGATCCACGATGACGGGAAGGATTTCGTCCGGACGAACAAGTGGATCGTCTTTGGCCACCATTTCGCGGCCATCTCCGGTCCGGGCCCGCTGGTGGGGCCGGTATTGGCGGCGCAGTTCGGGTACTTGCCGGGGACGTTGTGGATTCTGATTGGCGTGACGCTCGGCGGGGCGGTGCAGGATTTTGTGGTGTTGTTTGCCTCGTTGCGGCGCGACGGCAAGTCGCTGGGGCAGATGGTGAAGGAGGAATTGAACACCACGGCGGGAGTGCTTGCCTTGTGCGCCATCCTGGCTATTCTGATCATACTCCTGGCGGTCCTGGGGTTGGTGGTAGTCAAGGCGCTGGCCCAGAGCCCGTGGGGCGTGTTCACGGTCGGGGCAACTATTCCCATTGCGATATTCATGGGGTGCTACCTGCGGTTCGGGCGCATCGGCAAAGTCCTGGAGGCCTCGGCCATCGGCGTGATTTGCCTGCTCCTGGCGGTGTGGGGCGGGAAGTGGGTCTATGAGAATCCGGGTCTGGCCCGGTTTTTTGGCCTGCGCGACCTGACGTTGGCGTGGGGGATCATTCTCTACGGCTTGGCGGCGAGCGTGCTGCCGGTCTGGCTGTTGCTGGCCCCGCGCGATTACCTGAGCACGTTCATGAAGCTGGGCACCATTTTTGCCCTGGCGGCGGGGCTCTTCCTGGTGCTGCCACCGCTCAAGATGCCCGCCCTGACCCGGTTTGTGGACGGCTCGGGCCTGGTCGTGGCGGGCAAGATATTTCCCTTTTGCTTCATTACCATTGCCTGCGGGGCGATTTCGGGGTTCCACACGCTCATCGCCAGCGGCACGACGCCCAAGATGCTCACGCGCGAGTCCTACGCGCGGCCGGTGGGTTACGGCGCCATGTGCCTGGAATCGCTCGTGGCGATCATGGCGTTAATTGCCGCCTGCACACTGGAGCCGGGCGTCTATCTGAGCATGAACGTCAAGGGCCCGGCGGCGGCGACGGTTGCCAAGGTGACGGCCCTGGGTTTTCCGGTGACGGCGGGGCAGATGAACCAACTGGCCGGCCAGATCGGTGAGCAGAGCCTGTTTGAAAGGACCGGCGGCGCCGCCACTTTGGCGGTCGGCATGGCGCAGATATTCTCCAAGGCCGTGCGCGGGCACGGGCTGGATTTGTGGTATCACTTCGCCATCATGTTCGAGGCGCTGTTTATTCTCACGACCATCGACGCCGGCACGCGCGTGGGCCGCTACGTGTTTCAGGATCTCCTCGGCCAGATTGCCAAACCGCTGGGCCAAACCCGGAACCTTGGGGCCAATTTGCTGGCCAGCCTCCTGATGGTGAGCGGCTGGGGGTATTTTCTGATTCAGGGCGTGCTCGACCCGCTGGGCGGCGTCAACTCTCTCTGGCCTTTGTTCGGCATCGCCAACCAAATGCTCGCCGCCATCGCCCTCTGCCTGGCGACGACGATCATCCTCAAGATGCAACTAATGGAGTGCGGAGTGCGGTGTGCGGAGTGCGGAATCGTTCCGAATCCGCACTCCGCATTCCGCACTCCGCACTCGAATGGCGGGCGGCCGGCGTTGGCGCTTATTACGCTGGCGCCGTTGGCTTGGCTGCTGGCAGCAACCCTCACGGCGGGCGTGGAGAAGATCTGGCATCCGGATGCGCGGATTGGGTTTCTGGCGCAGGCAAGGGTGCTCAATGAAAAATGGCCGTCATTGGAGCAGGCGGCCGCGGCGGCCAGGGCCGGCGGCGATGCGGCGGCCATCGCCTCCGCCGAGACCGCAGTCCATGATAATCGAGTCCTGCGCTTCAATAATCTCCTGGATGCGGTGGTCGCGGGGGTGTTTCTGGTGCTGGTTTCGGCGATAGTGCTGTTGAGCGTGCGGGAGTGGTTACTGCTCCTGGGGCGGCGGAAAGAGGCGGCATTACGCGAGAGCCAGCCGGTCTGGCTGCCCGGCTATGCGGTGGCCGAGGGAAGGCCGGCGCGCGTCTTGGGCCTGCTGGCGCTGGGAGTCGGCCTGGCGCGGGAGTTGTCGGGCCAGGCGCAAATAGACCGGGTGCAGCAGGCGGCAGCGTTGGGCCAATGCGGCCACACGGACCAGGGGCACACAGCGGCGAAAGACCAAATCCTGACGCGCAAGACCCAGGAACGGGTTTATCTTGAGATGACGGAACAGCGTTTCAAAGGGGTGCGGAGGTGCTGCTGAGTTCGTGGGGAGCGTGGGGAGCGTAGGGAGCGTGGAGCGTGGAGCGTGGGGAGCGTAGAGCGTAGCGGTGGCCGGACGTCCTCCACGCTCCACACGCTCCACGCGCTCGCAACGCTCCGCACGCTCCCTACGCTCCGCACGCTCCGCACGCTCCCAACGCTCCTCCGGCGTTGACAAGGCGAGGCGGTTTAGGGCAACCCTGTTGGCGTGGAACGTATCGGTCTATTGGGCGGCTCGTTCGATCCGGTGCACCTGGGCCATCTGCTGGTGGCACAGGCAGCACGGGAGGAACTGGGGTTGACGCGTCTTTTTTTTGTCCCGGCGGCCCAATCGCCTTTCAAACCGGAGGGCAAACCGGCTCCCGGGGCTGAGCGGTTGCGCCTGCTGCGGCTGGCGTTGGCGGGCCAGGTCTGGTGCGAGCTGGATGACCAGGAAATCCGGCGGGGTGGCGCCTCCTACACGGTCGAGACGGTGCGCGAGTACGCTCGCCGGTTTCCCGGGGCGCAGCTTTTCTATTTGATCGGGGCGGACCACGTAGCGCAGTTGCCCAAGTGGCGCCAGGCGAAGGAGTTGGCGCGGTTGGCTGAGTTTGTGGTCATTCCCCGGCCCGGCTTGGGGGCGGAGGCCCCGGGGCTGGAGGGGCCGACGGGAGCGTTGCCGGCGCCCTTTTGCGGGCGGAAGCTGGCGGGCTTTCCGCTGGGGGTTTCCTCCTCGCAGATACGAGGGCGGGTCAAAGCGGGTTTGCCCATCGAGATGCTGGTGCCCGGGGCGGTCGCGGAGGCGATTCGCAATAATCGGCTTTATCTTTGAGCAAGCTTGAGCCTATATTGCGGCAGATGGACTCGAGAAAACTGGCCATGGTCTGCCGGGAACTGGCAGACAACAAGAAGGCGGAAGACCTCGTGATTCTGGACGTGCGCGAGCTGTCGTCGGTCACGGACTATTTCGTGATCGCCTCGGGCACCAGTGAGCCGCACCTGCGCGCGATTGTGGACGAAATCACTGACCAGCTGTTTGAAGAGCATCATCTCCGGCCCAGGGCCATCGATGGCACGCTGCAGGCGGCTTGGGTGGTGCTGGATTTCTTCGATGTCATCGTCCACATCATGCGCCGGGACGTGCGGGAGCGCTACGACCTGGAGAGCCTGTGGGGCGATGCGCCGCGGGTCAAGTCACGGCGCCGGGCGCCGGCGCGAGCGTAACGGAGGGAGAGGGTCGAGGGTCGAGGGTCGGGTGTCGAGTGTCGAGTGTCAAGTGTCCCTCCGGGACACAATCGAGCCGGCGGGCGAACTGGATGCAGCCCGGGTCGGCGCCCCGGGGAAATCTGAGATGCACCCTCCCGCCTCGACCCCTGCGTCTGAACGGCTCCTATGAGGACTTGGGGGGAGTTTCGTTGGTGAATTTGACCATTTCGTCCAGCAGCTTCTTGAAATCCTCCAGACCGGGAGCCGGGATAATAATCGTGTCGCGCCGTCCGCCGACATCTTCGGTAATCCGCAGGAATCGGCCGCGATTGTTTTCCTTCAGAGCAAAGACGAAGGTCTTTCGCTCGATTTGGACCTTATCCGATTTAAGGGTTTCTTCATTAACGGGGGGCTTCGGGGCGGAGCCAAAGGACCGGTGGCCGAAAGGTGATGGGCGATCATTCGAAATCATACGCTTACCCGTTCAGGGCCGCCCTTAAGGCAACCCATGCTTATGTTAATCATAAGGTCAACGACTATGTTTGTCAAGTTCTGAATTTACTGGCACTGACGAACCGGGTCGGGTCAGGCGGGTTTGCCAGCCGCCAGAGATACACTCCCAGGCCGCCTGCCATGAGGAAATTGACCACTTCTGCCGTGGTATGCCAAGCACGAAATGCTCTGGAAGCGGATTTTCTCGTTTCGGCCGGGGTATTGAGGGCAAAGGCCAGGTGATGCCAGTTTTTGAGTCTGGGCTGGAGCAAGAGGCCGCCCGCCAGGTTGACGGCGACGAGGGTGAAGAGCAATCCGCGCCAGAATCGCCGCGGGACTTTTCCCAGGTAGAGCCATTCGGCGAGCACGTGGAACAGGGCCAGGAAGCTGCAAACCAGTTGCAGTTGGAAGTAGCGGGAGGCGACGATTTGAGCGATGGCTACGGAGAAGAAAGGGAAATTTCTGGCGGTGAGCAAGTCGCCCATTTCCCGGGAGGCAAAGGCCGGGCTGGCGATAAGGGTGTAGAAGAGGGCAGCGCCAAACCACACCGCGGCGTTCAAGAGGCCAACGAATCTCAAAAAGCCGATCACGGCTCAGCGGTATAGGGGAAAACCGGCTGCATGCCAAGCGCGGAATGCGGGAGGGGGTGATTGGTGATAATGACCTCAGCGGCGATGAAAACACGGCGGGCGGTCATCCTTATCCCTTGTTCGCTGCCAACTCCTTCTTCCAATCCTCCAGGCTGGTCCAATCTCTGCTGACTGGCATCGGTGACCGGTTCGTGTTATCTTCAACTCCGACTACATGAGCCAAGTCACTCGGATTGCCGAGGCGGCGGGTCCCGGCGCAGCCAAAGGTCGAAGGCCTTTATCGCGCTGCTGGGCGCGGACGCCACGGCCGGGCCCCGGCCTGCCTGCCCGTGCCGTGGCAGGAGCAATCTTTCTGGTGCTGGGCGGCTTGGCCGCGCGAGCCGCCGACGGCAATTGGGCCTCCTACCTGGGCGACCCAGGGCGCAGCCATTTCTCCCGGTTAAAGCAGATTCACGTGCGAAATGTCACCCGGCTTGAGGTCGCCTGGACCTATCATTCGGGCGATGCCCGGGCCGACAACCTTTCCCAAATCCAGTGCAACCCGCTTATCGTCGATGGTGTGCTCTATGGCGCCACACCCCAGTTCAAATTGGTGGCGCTCGAGGCGGCCACCGGGCGCGAGATTTGGCGTTTTGATCCGGCGGCGGGCGACGCCGGAGTCAACACGCTCGGCGTGCTTCGCGGCGTGGTCTGCTGGGGCCAGGGGAGCGCGCGGCGGATAGTTTATACTGCGGACCATTTCCTCTATGCGATCAATGCCGGGACCGGCCGGCCGATCGCCAGTTTCGGCCGGCAGGGCCGCCTGGACATCAAGGACGGTCTGGGGCGGGACGTGAGCAAGCTCTTCGTGACCTCCACAACGCCGGGCTCCGTTTACCAGGACCTCTTGTTCCTGCCGTTGCGTATCGGGGAGGGGCCCGCCCCGGCGGCGCCGGGCCATCTCCGGGCCTATGACCTGCGCACGGGCCAAATCGCCTGGACCTTCCACACCATCCCCTACCCGGGTGAACCGGGATACGAAACCTGGCCGCCTGACGCCTGGACTTACGTTGGCGGGGTCAATTGCTGGGCCGGCATGGCCGTCGATGAGCGCCGCGGCCTGCTCTTCGTCCCGACCGGTTCAGCCTCTTTTGATTTCTGGGGCGGCAATCGCATCGGCCAAGACCTCTACGCCAATTGCCTGCTCGCCCTGGACGCCCGCACGGGCCGCCGGGTCTGGCACCGCCAGCTCGTCCATCACGACCTCTGGGACCGGGACCTACCCGCCCCGCCCAGCCTGGTTACCGTCATGCGCGGCGGACGCCGCATCGACGCCGTCGCTCAAACCACCAAGTCGGGTCATGTCTTTCTATTCGCTCGGGAAACCGGCGAACCGCTCTTTCCCATCGAGGAACGGCCGGTTCCGCCCTCGGACCTCGAGGGTGAAGCCGCCTGGCCGACCCAACCGCTGCCGGTGAAACCGTTGCCCTTTGCCCGGCAGTTGTTCACTTACGACGAAATTACCGACCTCTCCCCGGCCTCGCGGCGGGCGGTGATCGATCGCTTTTCCAAGCTGCGGCCGCACCTGCCTTTTGCGCCGCCCAGCACCCAGGGGACTATCATCTTCCCCGGCTTTGACGGCGGGGGCGAATGGGGCGGCGCGGCCGTTGACCCGAATGGCGTGCTCTATGTCAATGGGAACGAGATGCCCTGGGTCCTCACGATGGTCCCCACCCGGTCGGACTCCAACAGCCCGCCGGCCAGCGGCGCGCAACTTTTCGCGCAAATCTGCGCCGCCTGCCACGGACCCGACCGCCGGGGCAACGCCGCCCAGAACGTTCCATCACTGCTCGGCGCCGGCCAGAAACTCAAGCGGGAAGACATCCTCCGTTTGCTGGGGACGGGCCGGGGCGTGATGCCCTCCTTCGGATTCCTGTCGGAGCGCCAGAAAGGGCTGCTCGCCGACGCCGTTCTGGGAGTGCAGGGCCCCGGCGAGGATTCTTCCCTAACGGGCGCGCCGGCCGGGGACGAGGTGCTGGGGGGCGTCCCTTACAGCCACACAGGGTACAATCGTTGGCTCGACACGAACGGCTATCCGGCGGTGAAACCTCCGTGGGGGACCCTCAACGCCATTGACCTGAACACCGGCGATTTTCGTTGGCGGGTTCCCCTGGGCGAGGTGCCGGCCCTGGCGGCGCAAGGCCTTCCCCCGACCGGGGTCGAGAACTACGGCGGGCCTATCGTCACTGCCGGCGGCCTGGTCTTCATCGCCGCGGCCAAAGACGAAATGATGCGCGCGTTCGACCGGCGCAACGGCAAGCTCTTGTGGCAAGCCAAGCTGCCGGCCGGCGGCTACGCCACCCCGGCGACCTACCTCGCCAACGGCCGCCAATATGTGGTCATTGCCTGCGGCGGCGGCAAGATGGGGACCAAAAGCGGCGATGCCTACGTGGCCTTTGCCCTGCCGCAAAAGTAACTGTTCGCCCAATCCCGCCGGAACACTTGATGCGTTCATCGCGCCTGATACAATGCGCCTGGAATGAGCGCGAGCGAAAATCAATTCTCCCTGACCCGCGGGGCGTCAGAAGGCGGCTTGGCATCGGAAAAGCGACTTCCCATCAGCCGGTCTCTTGACACGTTGGAAACCGCGCTGGCCTCCTTGCCTGCGTATCAAGGCTGGCAGAAGTTCGATCCCGGGCCGGGATCGGACATCGACATTCGCTATTCGCGTATGCCGGCTCTCACGAAGGCAGACATGCGCGCCCATGGCGTGAGAGCATTCGTGCCGCCCAACCAGGATTTTGACCATGGCATCGCCTCCGGCGAAATCGAATACGTCAAGACCAGCGGGACCACGGACGAACAAGTCACCAATATTTGGCACCAGAAATGGTGGAACGCCTCGGAGCGCGCGTCGTGGCAATTGCATTCCAGCGCGGCCCAATCACTCACCGGCTCGCAGCCCGAAGCAATTCTCACTAGTCCGTTATGCGCGGGAATGCCCTGCGAAGCCGGATACCTGCCCTTTGAGAAGCGCCGGCTCGGCCGTTTCCTTTTTCTTAACGAGAAAGTCAATCCAGCCCAATGGACCCCCGAGCACATGGACCGCATGGTCGACGAACTCAATGCTTTTCAGCCCCAAAGCCTGGAAGCAAACCCGTCCTTCCTGGCCAAACTTTCCCGGCACATTGTGCGCGCCAAAAAAAGCGTCGTTCAACCACGCATGATTGTTCTCACCTACGAGTATCCGTCGGTCCTTCATTATCGCTTTATACGGGAGGCCTTTGCCGCTCCGCTGGCAAGCTCTTACGGATGCACCGAATGCGGGTATGTGTTCATGGAATGCGAAGCTGGACGGCTGCACCAAAACACGCAATTTTGCCGCGTCGATTTTCAACCTTTCGCGGAAGAGCATGGCGGCCCGCAGGTTGGGCGCATATTGGTCACGACATTTCAAAACCCGTGGTACATAGTGGTTCGGTTCGACGTGGGCGACCTGGTAAGGCTCGAACCCCAGGGCAGGTGCCCGTGCGGACGAAACGGTGGAATGACGGTCGCCGCAATCGAGGGCCGCCTCAAGAACGTTACGATCAGGCCTGACGGGAAGGCGGTCACGCAGCGCCAGATTGACCGCGCCATGAGCGCCGTCATGGGTGTCGAGGAGTACCAGGTTCTGCAAACCGCTCGCGCTGAGTACGCGGCATCCATTGTGTGCAGCCCCTCCGGCAGGCCGTCAACGTGCCGGAAGCAAGTGGGGGAAGCGCTCAGGTCCGTGTACGGCAACGATGCCAAAGTGTCGGTGAACACCGGGCGCGCGCTTTCGCCGGATATCCCCGGCAAGTACCGGCTGGTCAAGCCGCTCATTGCGATCGATCCGGGTTCTTTTTTCGATCGGCGGTATGTTTCGATGACTGCGTGACCGATCGGCCCGGCTGCAAATGGATTCTTGAGGCGCCCAACAGGAAGGAATGTGTTCATGAACGCCGTATCCCCGGCCCCGTTGTTTCTGCTGGCAGGCAGGCCGAAAACCACGCCCAAAGGCAATCGCCCCGATCCTCTGCTGCAACGGGTCATCCAACAATGCGGCAAGGCTCATCCGGCTGTTGCTTACCTGGGCAGCGCGAGCGGAGACAATCGGGATTTCTTCAGGATGATCTCCTTCTTGCTCAAGAACGCCGGAGCAGGTGAAGTCTTGCTGGCACCTACCGCAGGCGCAAAGGTCGACCTGGGAAAGACGCGGGATATTCTCAAGAATGCGGACGCCGTTCTCGTGTCGGGCGGCGACGTTGAAGAGGGCATGCGGGTGCTTGGCGAAAGGAACCTTGCCCCGCTCCTGCGCGCGCGCTACGACCACGGGACAGTGTTTGTCGGCCTTTCAGCCGGCAGCATCATGCTTTGCCGTCAATGGGTGCGCTGGCGCGATGCCAACGACGATTCGACTGCCGAAGTATTCCCCTGCCTGGGCTTTGCGCCGCTCCTCTGTGACACCCACGGAGAAGCTGAGAACTGGGAAGAACTGCGCGCGCTTCTGCGCGTTGCCGCGCCAGGAGCGGTCGGGTATGGCATCCCGAGCGGGGCAGGTCTGTGCGTCACGCCGAATGGCCGGCCTTTTGCGCTGGGCGAGCCGGTGCACAGGTTTGCTGTGCGTGACGGCACGGTCACCAGAATCGCCGACCTTGAGCTTGAGGCCATGGAGCCTATTCCCCGACGGGCAAGGCGCTGAAAGCGCGCAGCATATCAGCCCAGGGTGTCACCCTGGGCTGATATGCCCGCACGCCGTTGGTGTGCAAGATGCCCAAATGCCAGCCGCCCCGAAGACGGCTGAGTCATACGAGTGCGGAGCGTGGTCCTTTCTTCGGGAGGACGACCGTCGACCGGGGCAAAGGAATTTCCGAAAGGCATTGCCCTCAAGTCCCCCATCCAGATCGCCGTTAGAGACCCGGCTTGCATTCTTGGCTTCTTCCGGCCGGAACCGGTTGACCGTCCCGGAAGCGGCTGATCCCCTGCCTCACCCGCCGTAGCGCGGGGTTAACTTGCCGTCGCGGGTGTAAATGCCGGCCCTGACCAAAGACTCAAAGCGGTCGTGCCCAGTCATCCTCTTGAAGCGTTTCAGCGCCCGCTCGTGCGCCGCGAGCAATTCGCTGCGGGAGTGCGGCATTCCGTTCGTGCGGGTTTTGGCGCTTTTCGACACCGTTTTCATTTTGGCGGCAAAGCTTGTCGTCGGACCAAATCTCCTTCTGCGCCCTCTTAAGTCAACTCCCGACCCACAACCTGCCGCGTGCGGATTTGCGGATGGCGGCGCCTGTCGACCGCCAACTTCCAGAGCGAGACAACGCATCTACATTGTTGTCAAGCCGCTGCGGATTTGTTGGACTCGTTCAATCAGATCAGAAACCCCGGGGCGACCTGCCGGGTCGAACGACAACATGCTCCTGATCAATTCCTCAACTCCGGCATCGGAAGTCACAGGCGGGAAGCGTTGCGCGGCCACGCTAGCCGGGTCGGGCGTGCTCCGGGTCAGCATCTCATACCATGAGACCCCCAGCGCGTAGACGTCGCTCAAAGCCGTGGCGCGGTGCGGGGCAACGCGCTGCTCCGGCGCCATGTAATACCAGGACCCCAACTGAACGGAGTCGCGCGTGATGGTTCCGGCCGAGGTGAAAGCGGGATTCATGTCGGACCAGTTCACGATACCAAGGTCAGCCAGCACGAATCTGTCGCGGAACTGCAGAATGTTGGGTGGCTTTACATCACGGTGCACGCATCCCAAACCGTGCAGGTAATCAAGGGCATTCAGGCAAGACGACACGACCTCCACTGACTGGGGCAGAGTCAGCGGCCCTCGCAACAGCATCTGGCCGGCCGAACTGTCGGCAAGGTCCATAATCAGAAATGGATGGCCGTTAACCTCACCGCTGTCGCGGTAGGGGACAAGGTTCGGATGAGAGAGGCGCTGGCCGTATTTCGCCTCGCGAGAAAAGCGCTTCCGGACGTTCTCCAATGTCGTTGGCTCAAGCAGATCGGGTCGGGGGTTAACGATCTTCGCGGCTCGCTCAGTCTCGGCTCCTCGAACAACCGAGCGCCACACATGGGCGACGGCACCCTTGCCCAGGAATTCCCTCAGCTCGTAAGTACCATGTATGCCTCGGAGTTTCGTGCCCGGGGTGAGCCGCAACACTTCCGGGTGAACCTGCGTGAAGGCATCGGCAACGTCCTGCTCCGAGATTGTTTGTCCGTCCCGGCAAATCCGGTAAGTGCCGTTCGCCATCGCGTCAAGGAAGGGGTCGATATAGTTTTTCGTCTTGTACGTATCCAACGTGGCGGGCTTCCACTTGCTCTGATCCAGGATTTCCTTTTCCGATACCACCTCCCCGGCATGCTTGCGCCTGAGGAAGTCAAAGAACAGTCTTTGCTTGGGTCGCAGCACGGGCTTCAAACCAACTCCTTGTCCTTAATCTCGGTTTCGACAAGCTGCCTATGCCAGGCGCGTAACACCACGGCGCGACGATCTGCTGTCGCGGGGGACAGCCCCGCTACCACCTGGATGCGTTTGGAAACGGCGGCAACGTCAAGTTCCTCCGGCGCCAGGAGAGCAGGCGCGAGAGCAGTCAGTATCGCGTTACCGCGGACGCAACCACGAAACGTTTCCAACTCCTCGCCGCTTCCCGGCGCGGTCTCGATTAGTTTCCGGCCAACCGCTGCGATCGAAAGGTCCTCCGCAAGCAGGCCAAGAATTCTCGCGGCCTGGAGTCTGTAGCGGACGTGACGCTCCGAGAATCCCGTGTCCTTGCTGATGGCAGGCACGTCTCTCTTGTCAGCATGGACCACCTCCACAACCCTACGAACCCGTGGAAGCGAGTCTGCTTGCGGCACATCCAGGCTCCGAACCCGCCAGCTCTTTTTCACAGCACCAAGTATTCCCATGCTCCGGCACGCCTATTTCAACCGCTCGCTAATATTCCGGATTGTGATGAGCTTTGTCAAGCCTTAACCCGGATGTTTATGCCCCGGCCAGACGTTTCATTAACACCGTGGCTTCAGCCCGGTGTAAGAGAGCGTCCGGGGCGCTGCAACCGTTTCAACGGTTTGGCAGGGAGTGCGGAAAGCCGTTAAAACGGCTGGGACGGCTCGCGGCACACGTACACCGCGCTGAAGCGGCGGTGTTAATGAGATGGGCGGCTGGCCTGTGAAATACCCACGTTCAAGGATGGGTGGCATCGATTTGAAAATCCACGGGAACGGCTCCCCCCGCAAGAAAAGGTTGAGTTCACTCGGCCCTTGGGGATAATGCTCGGCGGTAATGCACAGCCAGCTTTTTCGACCCTACGCACTGAAGCCACCTCTGAAATGGGCGGGGGGGAAGCGTTGGCTCGTGCCCCACCTCGCGCCCATCTTGAGCGCTCACCCAGGGCGGCGTCTGGTGGAACCGTTTTGCGGAGGTCTTGCTGTTGCACTGGGCTTCGCCCCCGAACGAGTTTTGCTCAATGATGGCAATCCACATCTGATAAATTTTTATTCGTGGCTGAAGCGCGGGCTGAAAATCTCCGGGCCGATGGAGAATGACGAGGATCGGTTTTACGAGAACCGTGAGCGGTTCAACAAGCTCCTTCGCACAGGCGGGCAGGAAAGCTCCGAGGCGGCATCATTATTCTATTACCTGAATCGAACAGCATTTAATGGCCTGTGCCGCTTCAACCGGCGGGGAGAGTTCAATGTGCCATTTGGCCGCTACCCCCGCATCAATTACAGACGCGACTTCAGTCCTTATAAGGAACTTTTCGAGCGCTGGGATTTTCTGAGCGGCGATTTTGAAAAGGTGCCCCTGAGGCCGGCCGATTTTGTTTATGCCGATCCTCCCTATGACGTCGAGTTCACCCAATATGCCAAGGAGAAGTTTGGGTGGGAGGAACAAGAGCGAGCCGCTGAGTGGTGCTCCCGGCACCCAGGACCGGTCGTGCTTTCCAATCAGGCCACGGACGCGATTGTCCGCCTTTATGAAAGGCTTGGTTTTAACCTGCGCTTCGTTGACGCGCCCCGCCGCATTAGCTGCACGGGAGATCGGACACCGGCCAAAGAGGTGATCGCTTCGAAGAATTTGGGTTGAGGATTATGTGCAGGCCCAGCGGTATCACCGTTGGACAGCTGATGATTGCCTACGCCACTTCTGAAAACCATTATAAGGAGGTTAATATGGCTGGAAAAGGATTAGCGGTCTCGAACGGCCACGAGCTTGTACAGGGGGTGGTGCTGATGGCTGGCCAGCTCGGCCTCGAAACACACGAGCAAGTTCGCGTGGCACGTCGAATTTGGGGAGCGGTGCGACATATCGACGTGGTGATCACGCACCCGCACACCAGGAAGACGCTTGGCATTGAGTGCAAATACCAAGCCGTTTCCGGTACGGCGGAGGAGAAGATCCCGTCCGTGATCAGCGACATTGCCGCGTGGCCCATTCCCGGCCTGGTCGTGTTTGCGGGCGAAGGCCTCACGGAGAATATGAAACTCTTCCTGACCTCGACTGGTAAAGCCGTTGAGTTTTCCGAATTGAAGCCGTGGCTATGCCTATTCTTCGGGCTGCCGCTTGGCTAATCGCTTGATTCTCAAGGAAAACCGACCACCATAAGTGACTAAAGTCATGATCCAGAACCAAGCCCAACTCCGCCAGGCGCTCGAACAAATCCAAAACCTCTGCGCCGCCGTTGCCAGCCTGCGGGCGGACATATTCGCGAAGAACTCCCGCAACTTCGCCATCCTGGCCGAGGGGCCCCTGGAACAAATCCACCAGTTGCAAGGCCAGGTCGACGAATACGTACGCCGCCTCGAAGCAGCACCGGCGTAACCAACCCGGTGCCCCCGAAGCTCCGAAGCGCGAATCAAGGGCCGTGCAGCGGAGGAACCAGCCTGCAGCATCAGGGCTTTTTTGGACTTCGCTCTTCTGCCATTCAACTCACCGCCGGCTCCTCGATCACCAGGTCCCCCTCGTGCGCGTCCAGTGTCGCGCGAATGCCCACCGGCAACGTGGCGTTCCAGGGGACATGTCCAAAGGGCAAACCGATGACCACCGGCACTTTAAGGGGCAGCAGCCTCTCTCGAAGCACATCCTCGAGCGTTTGACGGTATTCTTTGGTCTTTCGCGCTTTGGGGTCCTTGCAGTTCCGGTTGATGCCGACGGCGACGCCCGCCACCTGCTGCAACAGGCCGGCGTTAAGCAAATGCGTCAGCATTCGGTCGAAGCGGTACGGCGCCTCGTCCAGGTCTTCGGTGAAGAGAATCCTGTTCTTGAAAGGCGGCAGATAGGGGGTGCCCAGCGTGGCGCAGAGCAGGCAGATGTTGCCGCCGACCAACGCCCCTGAAACCCGGCCGCGCCGCAGGATGGAAACCGTCTTCCTGGGGTAGCCCCGGCTTATGCTCCCGGCCGGGGAGGGCTGCATCAAGGTCCTCAAGAAGCCCTGCCGGGTGAAGTCCGGGCAATGCTCTTTGATGAAATCCGAGTTGAGCATTGGGCCGTGAAACGAGACCAGGTTGGATTTTCTCAACAAGGCGCAATGCAGCGAGGTGATGTCGCTGTAGCCGACGAGGATCTTTGGATGGCGCCGAATCGCCGCGTAATCGAGCAACGGCAGCAGCCGGGAGGAACCGTAGCCGCCGCGCGCGCAAAGAATCGCCTTTACCTTGGGGTCGTAGAACATCCTCATGAGGTCCGCCGCCCGCTCCCGGTCGCTGCCGGCCAGAAAACCCCAACGCTTGCGGACATGGGCGGCCAGTTTCGCTCTAAAACCCAGGTGTTCCAGGGCGGCGACAAAGCGGTCGATGCTCTTTGGGTCGGCTGGCGCGCTGGCCGGCGCGACTATTCCGATGGTGTCGCCGTATTCCAGATGACCCGGGATGATTGGCATGGCTCTCTTGTGCTCCCGGCAGCCCAATTGCTCAAGCAAAATGCGCGCCGGACCGGCCTCCCCGGCGCGCCCGGTCCGGACCCGAATCCGGCGCAATAAATGTATCGCTATTCCCGGGGCGCGGCGCTAGGCTCCGGGTGCTGCAGAGGGACAGCCAAAGTGTCTCATTTGCGAACGATTTCTATGCCTGACGAGAATGTGCCGAATGTGCTTGAACCGACGCTGAACACCAGCGCCACCGTCGATTTCCGAGAAAAGTATGACGCGTCGAAAATCGACAAACTCGAGGGCTTGGAAGCCGTGCGAAAACGGCCGGGGATGTATATCGGGGACCCGGACGAGAGGGGGTTGCACCATTGCGTCTTCGAGGTGCTGGACAACTCGATCGACGAGCACCTGGCGGGCTGTTGCGACAAGATCGATGTTACGGTTCACGTGGACGGCTCGGTCTCCATCCGGGACAACGGGCGGGGCATCCCGGTGGATATGCATCCCAAGTGGAACATGCCGGCAGTGGAGTTGGTGCTAACCAATCTGCACGCCGGGGGCAAGTTTGGCCAGGGGGCCTACAAGTACTCCGGCGGTTTGCACGGCGTCGGCGCCAAGTGCGTCAATGCCTTGTCAGATTGGTTCAAGGTGGAAGTGTCCCGGGACGGCAAGGTCTATGCCATGCAGTTCGCGCAGGGCCGCACCACCGAGAAGCTCAGAGTCATCGGCAAGGCCAAGGGCACCGGCACCCTCATCACCTTCAAGCCTGACCCGACGATTTTCACCCTCACCACCGAGTTCAAGTTCGAGATCCTGGCCAACCGCCTGCGCGAGCTGGCCTTCCTGAATCCGGGAGTGGTCATCACTCTGACCGATGAGCGGGACGAAAAGGCGGAGACCTTTCTCTACAAGGAAGGCATCGAGGAATTCGTCAGGCAATTGGGCCGGAACAAACAGGTCCTGCACCCCAAAGCCATCATTATCAACCGCCAGAAGGAAGAGGTCTTCGTGGACTGTGTCATGCAGTACAACGACAGCTACACCGACCAAATCCTCTGCTTCGCCAACTCGATCCCCAACCCGGACGGGGGCACCCACTTGACCGGGTTCCGCTCGGCCCTGACCCGCGCCATCAACCAATACGCCAAACAAAACGAGCTGCTCAAAGAGAAGGACCCCGCCATTTCAGGGGACGACGTCCGCGAGGGCCTGGTCTGCGTGCTGAGCGTGAAGCTGCCCAACCCGCGTTTCGAGTCCCAGACCAAGGTCAAACTGGTCAACACCGAGATCGATGGCATCGTCGCTTCCGTCATTTACGACGGGCTCATGACCATCTTCGATGCCACGCCGGCGCTGGCCAAAAAGGTGCTGGATAAGGCCCTGGTGGCTGCCCGGGCGCGCGAGGCCGCCCGCAAGGCGCGCGAGACCGTGCGCAAGGGCGCCCTGACCGGCGGCGGCTTGCCGGGCAAGCTGGCCGACTGCTCGGACCGCGACCCCGCCAATACCGAGCTCTACATCGTCGAGGGCGACTCCGCCGGCGGCTCCGCCAAGCAGGGACGCGACCGGAAGTTCCAGGCGATCCTGCCCATCCGCGGCAAGCTCATCAACGTCGAGAAAGCCCGCCTGGACAAGGTCCTCCAAAACAATGAAATCCGCACCATGATTACCGCCGTCGGCACCGGCATCGGCGAAGGCGAGGGCGAGGGCGCGTTCAACCTGGCCAAGCTCCGCTACCATAAAATCATCATCATGACCGACGCCGACGTGGACGGCTCTCATATCCGGACGCTGCTGCTGACGTTTTTTTATCGGCAAATGCCCGAGTTAGTCCGGCGGGGCTATGTCTTCATTGCCCAGCCTCCGCTCTACCAGATCTCTCGGAAAAAGCGGGTCGAGTATGTCGAGGACGACGCGCGATTGAACCGGATATTGATTCAGCTCGGCACCGAGGAAGTCCGCCTGCGCAACCTCGACGACGCCAAGGAGTTGTCCCAAGCCCAACTGAGCGAGATCCTGGGCCTGCTTGAGGAGTTGGACAAGTTCGCCAACGGCATACGGCGCAAAGGCGGCGACTTCGCCGCTTTTCTCGAGCATCGGGACGCCTCGACCCATGCACTGCCACAGCACCTGGTCAAGATCCGCTCCGGCAACGAAGAAACCGTCAGCTATTTCGGCAGCAACGAAGACCTCGGCAGGTTCGATGAGGCCAATCCCGACCTGCACCTGGGCCTCTCCGGCGAGGAAGAAACCGACACCCCGTCGGTGGAAAAGGCCAGGAATGGCTCGACCCGGCGCGCCCGGCACGAGGAACTCTACGAAAGCCATGCCATCCGGGAGTTGCTCGAGAAACTGGCCCAGAAGGGGCTCAAGGTCGAGCATTACGCCGCCCAGGACCAGCCGCTCTTCGAGTTGATCGAGGGCGAGGGGGACAAACAGCAGGTCAAACCGCTCTTTTCAATCCCTGAAATCCTCTCGAGCATCAAAGAAGTTGGCCGGCGCGGCTTGCAGATCAAGCGGTTCAAGGGCCTGGGCGAAATGAATCCCAAAGAACTGTTCGAGACCACTATGAATCCCGCCCGCCGAAAACTCTTGCGCATCGACCTCACCGCGTTGAATGCGGTGGAGGCCGAGGAGATGTTCACTAAACTCATGGGCGAAGAGGTCGAGCCTCGCCGCCAGTTCATCGAGGACAACGCGCTCAATGTGAGAAACCTCGATGTGTAGGAACCACGCGCATCAACCCCTGCCCCCAGAGTAGCCGGACGTTCTATGCCCGAACCCGACCAGATCAACGAAACACCGCCCGGCGGCACGCCGGCGTTCGGCGCCAACGAGATTATAGCCAAGATCAACGTCGCCGACGAGATCAAGAACTCGTTTCTGGATTACTCGATGTCGGTCATCATCTCGCGCGCGTTGCCCGACGTGCGGGATGGCCTCAAGCCCTCCCAGCGCCGCATCCTCTATGCGATGCACGAGCTGGGGCTCTATCCGCCCAGGAAACACATGAAGTGCGCCAAGATCTGCGGCGACACCTCGGGCAATTACCATCCCCACGGCGAGGCCGTCATCTATCCGACCCTCGTGCACATGGCCCAGCCCTGGGCCATGCGCGAAAGATTGGTCGACCCCCAGGGCAACTTCGGCTCGGTGGAAGGCGACCCTCCCGCCGCCATGCGTTACACCGAGGCCCGGCTCACCCCGCTGGGCGGCGCCCTCATGGAGGACATGGACAAGGATACCGTCGACTTTGTCCCCAATTACGACGAGCGCCTGACTGAGCCGGTGGTTTTCCCCGCCGCCTTTCCGAACTTGCTGGTCAACGGCGGCACCGGCATCGCCGTCGGCATGGCGACCAACATGCCCCCGCACAATCTCGGGGAGATCATCGACGGGATCTGCGCGCAGATTGACAATCCGGAGATCACCCTCAACGAGCTGATGAAGCACATCAAGGGGCCGGATTTCCCCACGGGCTGCACGGTCTGCGGCCTGGAGGGCATCAGGGATTACTTCGCCGAGGGCCGCGGCAGCTTGAAGGTGCGGGGCAAAGTCGGCCTCGAGGAGACCAAGGGCGGCCGGGAGCAGATTGTCATTACCGAGATTCCCTACAACGTGAACCGCGCCCTGCTGGTCGAGCGCATCGCCGAATTGGTCAATGAGAAGGTCATCACCGACATCACGGCGGTGCGGGACGAATCGGATGAGAACACGCGCGTGGTCGTCGAAATCAAGCGCGACGCGATTCCCAAGGTGGTCATCAACAATCTCTACAAGCACACCGCCCTGGAGAGCAGTTTCGCCGTGAACGCGCTCGCCATCGATCACGGCCGGCCCAAGACACTGGGCCTCAAGCCGCTCATCACCTGTTATATCGAGCACCGCCGCGAGGTCGTTATCCGCCGCGCGAAATATCAACTGCGCAAGGCCGAGGAACGCGCCGAGACCCTCGAGGCCTACCTGGCCGCCCTGAGCAACCTGGACGAGTTTATCCGCATCATCCGCAGCTCGGCCACGCGCGACGAGGCCAAGGTCAAGCTGCTCGCCTTCGATTTCACCCGCGCCCAGGTCGAGCGCATCGGCATCCTCATCCGCAACGAAGGCCGCCTCACCAACGGGCGCTACTCCCTCACCGAGGCCCAGGCCAACGCGATTCTGGACTTGCGTCTCTACCAGTTGACCGGCCTGGAAATTGACAAAGTCAGGGCCGAGTACCACGAGTTGCTTTCCCGCATCGAAGACCTGCTCGATATCCTGGCCAGGGAAGCCCGTGTCCTGGCGATTATCAAGAGCGAGTTGCAGGCGATTAAGGAAAAATACGCTACCCCGCGCCTGACCGAACTGGCGCCCGACGAAGGCGAAATGGCCATCGAAGACCTCATCGCCAACGAAGGGGTCATCATCACCATCACCCATAACGGCCTCATCAAACGCACTAACATCAGTGAATATCGCGCCCAACGGCGCGGCGGCAAAGGGGTTATCGGCATGGCCACCCGCGAAGGCGCAACCGAAGAGGACAAGGACTTCATCGAGCACCTCTTCAGCGCCGGCACGCACGACCATCTGATGTTCTTCACCAACACCGGCCGCGTCTATGTCGAGCGCGTGCATGAGATTCCGGACATGGGCCGCGCCGCTAAAGGCCGGAGCATCGCCAATCTCCTCGAACTCAAGCCGGGCGAAACCATCGCCGCTTTGATCCGCATCCCCGCCCGCAACGGCTCCGACAAAGAGGACCTCACCTGGCAGCAGCCGGGTTTCCTATTCTTCGCCACCCAGCAGGGCACCGTCAAGAAGACCCCACTCGGGGACTTTGCCAATGTCCGCAAAGACGGCATCATCGCTATCGGCATCGAACCGGGCGACATCCTCATCGCCGTGAAGCTCACTTCCGGCCAGGACCAGGTCGTGCTCATCACCCGCGACGGCATGAGCATCCGCTTCTCCGAAGCGGACGTGCGGCCCATGGGCCGCCCGGCAGCCGGCGTGCGCGGCATCTCCCTCGGGCAGGGCGACGCCGTGGTGGCCCTGGCCGTCGTGGTGGCCGATGCCACGTTGCTGGTTGCGGGCGAGAATGGCATCGGCAAGCGCACCCCCTTCGATATGCCCCTGCCGGACGGCTCCCTCGAACCGGTCTATCCCCTCCAGTCTCGCGGCGGCAAGGGCGTCATTACCATGAAGGCCAACGAAAGAACCGGCGCCGTCGTCGGCGCGTTGACCGTCCACGACGCCGACGAAATCATGTTGATTACCACCGGCGGCCAGATGGTGCGCATCTTCGTCAAAGACATCCGCGAGGCCGGCCGCAACACCCAGGGCGTGAAACTGATGAACCTGGAAGGCGAGGACAAGCTCCAAGCCATCGCCCCAGTCATCAGCGAACAACAGGAAGAAGCCGCAGCCGAAGAAACGCCGGCGCCCCAGTCTTAGCCCGGGTCTTTCGCGGGCCAGCCGGCAATTTCATTAACACCGCCGCTTCAGCGCGGTGCACCTGTGCGGCGAGCCGTTCGAGCCGTTTTAACGGCTTTCCGCGCTTCCAGCCAAACCGTTGAAACGGTTGCCGCGCCCCAGGCGCCTGCTCGCACCGGGCTGAAGCCACGGTGTTAATGAAACGTCTTGCCGGTAAGACTTACGGGACATGGATTTTGCTCGCACGGCTCCCGTAGTGGCCGAATGGATAAACTCCAGCTCAGAAGCTCAAAGAAATGACTTGCATCCGACTGCCAGTTTGTCTAATATGGACGGCGTGGAAAGGCGTGGCATTGATGGGATGCATAAACCTCAAATATATCCAGCTTCTCAATCCGGCGTGGGCGGCGGGCATACTGTGGACCCTGGTCTCTCCAATGGGGGCCGTTGGCGGCGGAACCGTCGTCGGGTGGGGCGACAACCGGTTCGGAGAGAGCACACCCGGGGCGAGCAACGTAGTGGCAATCGCGGTCGGTTATGAGCAGAGCTTGCTCTTGATCAATGGCGGCACTGTGGCCGACTTTGGCAGGTTTTGGACGCTAATCGATGATTTTCCAATAACTGTGCCCCCGGATTTGGCCAACGTGGTGGCGGTTGCAGCCGGAGTCACCTGCAGTTTGGCTCTCAAGGCGGATGGCTCGGTGGTGGCGTGGTGCCCCTCGGGACAGCTCGAGGTGCCTATTGGCTTGACCAACGTAGCCGCGATCTCGACGACTGCTGACGCGAATCTTGCATTGCGGACGGACGGCACGGTGGCGGCCTGGGGGTACTTGACCAATGTGCCTATCGATTTGTCCAACGCTGTGGCGATTGCGGTCGGCTACGTGTACTGGGGCGAGCCTCCTCTGGGTCTGGCGTTGAGGCCTGACGGAACGGTGTCGGCTTGGGATTCCACTGGCGCCTACGTCCAGGTTCCCCCAGGCTGGACGAACCTCGTGTCAATTTCCGGAGGGGCGGCTGAGTTGCTCGGCCTGAAGGCCGACGGCACGGTGGTCGACTGGCCGGGCGGCGCCTACGGCGGCCCGTCCGCCTTGACGAACCTGACGAACGTCGTGGCGATTTCGGCGTCATCAGGCAACGACGGTCATATCAGCCTGGCGTTGAAGGCCGATGGCGCTGTGGCGGGCTGGGGCTACAATTTTTACGGCGGGCCGTTCGTCCCGCCAGGGTTGAGCAATGTAGTAGCCGTGGCCGCCGGCGGCGAGCTTGACCTGGCCTTGATTGGCGGGGGACCGCCGTTCCTGGCGACGCGTTTGGTGAACCGGATGGCCGTAACCGCGGACACAGCGTATTTCCGCATCGAGGCCACCGGCGCCTGGCCGCTAAGCTACCAATGGCGCTTCAACGGAACCAATCTGCCCGGAGCAACCCATCCGCTGCTCGGTTTGACGAACCTCCAGCCGAGCCAGGCCGGGGCTTACTCGGTCATGGTAAGCAACGCGTACGGGGTTGTGACGAGCGACGCCGCGCTCCTGACTGTCCTCCCGGTGTTGATTACGACTCCGCCGCTAAACCAAGCCTGCTACGTCGGAGGAACCGCAACGTTTAACGTCGAAGCGCAGGGGGCCGGGCCCTTGAGTTATCAATGGAGCGAGGATGGCATGGAGATCGAGGGAGCCACCAACGCGGTGCTCGTTTTCACCAATCTGCAGAGCGAGCAAGCCGGAGCTTATTCGGTCACGGTCGGCAACGCTTTCGGCGGCGCCAGCAGCGCCGGGGTTTTGCTGACGGTGCTGCCTGCCGTAATCACTGTTCAGCCGCAGGACCAGGTCACGTTCGTTGGGGGCGCAGCCATTCTCGGAGTCGTCGCGCAGGCGAGCGTGCCGCTCAGCTACCGCTGGATGCTGAATGGCATCGAGCTGAATGGGGCAACCAACGCAACGCTCGCCCTGAGTAATGCGCAGCCTGCCCAAACCGGGGCTTACTCAGTCGAGGTGAGCGATGCCTTCGGAACGGTGGCCAGCAGCGGCGCCAGACTCTCCGTAGTCCAAGTGGCTGCCTGGGGCGCTCCGGCTCAGAGCGAAGTCCCGCCAGAGCTGACCAATGCGACAGTGAGCGTGGGCGGTGAGATTCAGGCGTTGGCTTTGAAGGCGGACGGCTCAGTGGTTGCCTGGGGCTAGCTGAGCCACGTCCCCGCTGGTCTGACCAATGTGGTGGCGATTGCCGGCGGCTACTATTGGAACATGGCGCTGAAGGCTGATGGGAGCATAGTCGCTTGGGGCGACAACACCTACGGGCAGACGAATGTTCCAGCGGGCTTGACCAACACGGTCGCGATCGCAGCTCGTGAGTATCACGGCCTTGCGCTCGCTGCCGATGGCAGCGTGATGGCCTGGGGTTACAATTGGGCGGCCTCAGCCCCCGTTCCGCCAGGCCTGGGTGATGTCGTGGCCGTTGCGGCCGGGGCTGACCACAACCTGGTGCTCAGGGCTGACGGCAGGCTAGTCGCTTGGGGCGACAAAACTGACGGGGAGACCGATCTGCCGGCGCGCGTGAGCAACGTCGTGGCGATTGCCTGCGGCGATTATCACAGCCTGGCATTGCAAGCTGATGGCACAGTAACTGCCTGGGGCCGCATCCTAAGCCCAGTCCCGGCGGGTCTGACCAATGTGGTGGCGATTGCCGGCGGCGGTTCTCACAGCCTGGCACTGCAAGCCGATGGCACGGTAACTGCCTGGGGCGACACGAGCCAAGTCCCGGCTGGTCTGACCAATGTAGTGGCGATTGCCTGCGGCGACGCCTTCAGCCTGGCCCTGGTCGGTGATCGTCCGCCGGTGCGCCGCGCATCCCTGCTAAGTCCCAGACGGAACGCCGAGGGCTTTAGTGTTTCCGTGCCGACACAGAGTGGGCGCGTGTACCGGCTCGAGTACAAGAGTTCGCTGGCTGACGCCAATTGGATTGCCTTGCCCCTGGTGGCGGGCAACGGCGGCGTGCGGCAACTGACCGACTCGACGGCCACCGGCGCCCACCGCTTCTATCGTGTGCGGCGTTGGTGATTTGCCAGGCGCCCGGTTCCGTGGTATAGAACGGCGAAGCAGGCAACTGCGAGCAGCTACTATGAAACTGAAACGGCGTGAATTTCTCAGGCAGTCGGCATTGGGTGTCACCGGATTGCTGGCCGGGACCGGGTTGGCGGGCGCGGCGGAATCCCCGGGCGCTTTCCATGACCCTTATGAGCGGGTTCCGCTCGGCAAGACCGGGTTGAGGGTCAGCCGCTTTTGCCTGGGCACCGGCATGAGCGGAGGCAACCGCCAATCCAACCACACCCGCATGGGCAAGGAAAAGCTGGAGGCCCTCATCCAAGGCGCCTACGAGCGCGGCATCCGCATGTTCGACCTGGCGGACCTCTATGGGACGCACCCGTACCTGATGCCGGCCCTGAAAGGCGTGCCCCGGGCTGAACTGACCATCGTCAGCAAAATCTGGTGCCACCGGGGCGGCATCCCCGAACCCGAGCGTCCGGACGCCGATGTCGTGGTGTCGCGCTTCCTCAAGGAGATCGGCACGGATTACCTGGACCTGGTCCTGCTGCATTGCATGACCTCCGGCCAGTGGCCCGAGCAAATGCGCCAACAGATGGATGTCCTGGCCAAACTCAAGGACAAGGGCCTCGTCCGCGCCCTGGGCGTCTCCTGCCATTCCCTGGAAGCCCTCGAGGCCGCCGCCGGAGAACCCTGGGTGGACTCGGTCCACGCCCGCATCAATCCTTACCGCATGAGCATGGATGACGAACCGGAAAAAGTGGCGCCGGTCCTCAGGAAGCTCCGTGCCGCCGGCAAAGGAGTGGTCGGCATGAAAATCATCGGCGAAGGCCGCCTGCGCCACGACCCGGAAAAGCGCGACGCCTCTGCCCGGTTCGTCCTGGGCCTGGGCTGTGTGGACGTGCTCAACGTCGGGTTTGAAAAGGTGGAAGAAATCGATGACTTCGCCGCCCGCGTCCGCAAGGTGCCCGTGCGCGCCTGACGCTGCCTTGGGTCTGAACCGCAAAGAGCGCAAAGAACACAAAGATAAGCCGCTGCAGACAAGATTGGCCTCAGCCGTCAAAGGACGCAGGCAGATCATGATCCCATTGTTTCTCTGCGATCTTTGCGTTCTCTGCGGTTAAACTGTTTTTTCCAGGTTGATTCGCATGTCGCTACGTCCTCGGAAAATCGCGGCAAAATTGGCTGCAGTTTTAGCAGGACGAAGCGAAATCCGAAGTCCCCATCCAGTCCCTCATTCGGTGCGGTCGTTGCGTGACACGGAAGTGCCTATGGCCTCAGTATTGAGTGCAGAGCCAATGCCCGAAAGTTTTCCGCGCTCGGCCTTCGGATTTCGGGGCTTCGGCCTTCGGATTTCAGGGCTGCGCCCCTTTGCCTCCCCCCGTGACGCGAGTTCAGCGCAGCCCTGCCGCCCATTTCCGCCTCGACGAGCGCCCTCCCTGCTAGTAGGCTTGGCCTGTGGAAAAAAAAACCGCGCGCGTCCTCAAAAGAATCCGAAACGTCCCCGGGCTGAGCGAGGAGGAGAAGTTCCTCTTCGCCCGCAGCCTGGCGGCGACACCGGACGAGCGCTGGCAACTCCACGAGAACTTCCTCCGCTCACACGGCTTATTCACGCGCTCCGCCAGGAAAAGATACGGTTTCAAGTCGTAGGCATGAGCGGGGCCATACTGCAGGGCGTTCCGGCCACGACCCTGGACACGGACCTGTGGATCGACCTGCCGGAGCGGCAATACATGCGAGTGATCCGGCTGTGCCTCAGCCTGGGGGCGACGATGCGCGCGAACACGGTGGTGGAGTTGAGCGACGGTTCATTGGTGAACTTCCTCTACCACGTGGACGGCCTGCACAGCTTCCGCTACGAGTTCAAACGCGCGCGGCGAATTCAGTGGCTCGGCTTCAAGGTGGCGGTGCTCCCGCTGGCGCGCATCTGCCGCAGCAAGAAATTCGTCGGCCGTCCCAAGGATCTCGCCCACCTGCCCTTGCTGGAGCAAACCATGGCCCTGAAGCGGCGCCTTTAGAGCGGCTCTGCCGCCATCAGCTCGTTCACTTTCGCCATCACGGCGAAGGCATCGGCTACATAGAGCACGTCGGCTTTGCCTCTGGCCCAGCCGCAATTCGGGTCGAGATTGATGGCGCGGCGTTCGTTGATGAAGCGCCAGCCCACGGTATGGGGTTCCTCGCCGTGGCAGCAGGCGGCCAAGCCCTTGGGGTGCCGAGGGGTCGAACCGGTCTGACCGATCTGGTTCAGGTGCGTGAGAAAACCAAGCACAGCCTGGCCTTCGCTGCCCAGGTCCACCAGAGACTTGCTGCTGCCAAGCGAGGCGCGCGTGAGCCTAAGGCAATCCAGGATCAGCTTTTCGGCCTCTTTGACATGCAGTTGGCCGTCGGCTTGCTTCTTTGTCCAGCCTGCGCCCGCCACGAACAGGAGGGCCGCGCCGGGGCGAATGGTCTGGGCGTCGCCCGCCGGTTGGCGGGTGCCTGCCACGCTCGTGCGTTTGCAGGATTCGGGCAGGTTGACCGGGATCAGCTCGACCGGGGCCGCGCCGGCTGCCCCTTCATAAGGGGCATGGTTGCCGGGGTCAACGACGATGAACCACGGACGCTGGGCGCGCTGGAGCACCGCTTCCAACCGCTGGCGATAATACCAGCGGTTGACCCATACGACGCCGCCCGCCACGGCAATTCCGGCAATGTGTGTGTCCACCCCTCCGCCCAGGCGCTGGGCGGCCCCTGCAGCCACACGGTTCCAACGCGAGGTTGCCGGAGCGATGATGAGGGTTGCCTGGGAGGCCTTGCAGAGCGCTTCGATCGCGGCAGCATCGCTGGCATAGCGGGATTGGGAGAAGTCAGCGCCTGCCACGCCCAGGAACCGGGCCGCGCCGCTCCTGGCAATGCTGTCGGCAGCCGGTTGGACCTGCCCGCCCACCAACCCGGCCGCCAGCTTCGCTTCGGCCAGGTTCAGGGCCAGGGCTTTTGCCGCCGCCAAGGCCTCGCGCGCCGGCTTGCCCAGCGACCCGTCCAATTCGGTATGCGCAAGAAAGAGAATCGTTTCCATCTGTTCACGCTCTTATCCAGTCGACGATTTCGCGCGCGATGTCCTCGGGGGACTTGTCTTTGACGATTCTGGTCTGGCGCAACTGCTTGGGCAGGCAGACCTCGCCAAAGGTCAGGCCGGTGCCAAAGAGCTTCACCGGCTTGGCCTTTTGCAGGCCGGGCATCACGGTGCGCATGTTGATCATGCCGACATGCGGGTTGTTCTTGGGCTCGGGCAAATTGCCTGTCGCCCAGCCCAGCAGCGCAGGGGGCCCGGCGCAACGGGAGACCTGGTGCCGGCCGCCCTCGATGCGCTCGAGGATTTCCAGCGTGCCGTCCGGGTTCGGTTTGAGTTCGTCCACGCCCTGAAACTGGTCCGCTATCCCCAGCCGTTCACCGGCCATCTGCAAGGTGGCGCCCGCCCCGCGCGAGGCGGATTCCCATCCCCCGAACACCAGGAGCCGCGAACGGTCAAGCCCGGGGATGGCCTGGATGGACTCGGCCAGCAACGCCGCGATTTCGGCGGCATCCGTGAATCCGCTGGCCGGACCGTCCAGGGCGATGAATTCAAAAAGCGCCTTTTGCGCAACGGTCATCAGGACCTGCTGGAGCTTGGCCTTGGGACCCAGGCTCACCAGCCAAACCTTGCTCCCGGGCGCCGTCCTGGCCAGGTGGGCGGCCTCGTAAAGGGCATGGGCCGCCCAGGGGTCCAGGACCGCCGGCAACAGCATCTCATTTTTCAAACCCGGGCCCGACGGGCCGCTCACCGGCTCAAGTGTCTGGAGCGGGTCGGGCACTACGCCCCCGCACACGACAATCTGATATGCGCTGCTCATGGGAAAAATCACTTCGCCCCGGGGGCATTCGTCGCGGTGGTCGAAGCGTCGGGCGGGGCGTTGGTCGTGGCGCCGGCGGCGGTCTGCGGCGCCGGAACGCCGGCTTCAGCCGGCAGGACAGGCCCGGGGGAGGTGCTTGTGGCGCCCACGGCGGTCTGCCGCGCGGCAGGGGCATTAGTGGCGCCGGCCACTGGCGAAGGCTTGGCCGGGATGCTCAGGGCGGCTGTCGGAACCGTATCCGCTCCGACCAGTTCGTCGGAGAGAATCGTGATGGCGATGCGGCGGTTGCGCGCGCGGCCTTCCGCCGTGGAATTGTCGGCCAGGGGCCTGAATTCCCCGTAGCCGACGGCCCCCAGACGGCGCGGGTCGACGCCGGCCTGTTCGGTGAGGAATCGCACCGCCGCGGTGGCCCGGGCGGTCGAGAGCTCCCAGTTGCTTGGAAAACGTTTCCGGGCCGCGGGCCTGATGGGCACATTGTCCGTGTGGCCCACGACGTGAATCCGGAGGTTGGGATGGGAAGCCAGGATGGTTGCCACCTTCTTCAGCACCTCGCCGCCGTCCGGTTTGACGTCCGCCTCGCCCGAATCGAAGAGAATGCGGTCCAGGATGTTCACGGTGAGCTTGCCCTGCAATTGGGAGATGGTCACGTCTTTGGACTCGAGGGCGGCGCGCATCTCGCTCTCGAGGCTCCGTTGCGATTGGACGGCGGTTTCCTTTTCCTTCTCGAGGTTCTCGATGCGGTCTTTGCTCTCGGTCAGTTTCTGGTTCAGGTCGCTCGCCTCGCCCTGGCTCTGGGCCAGCGTGGCGCGGACCTGGGCCAATTCGCCGTTGACCTGCTCCAGTTCACGATGCTTGGCATAATACGAAAAACCGAGCGCTGCCACCAACAGGCTCACGGTCAGCGCCCCGGCTATAATCCACGTTTGTTTGGACATAGTGATGAACTCATTACCCGCATGAATTGCCGCAAAAGAGCGAACGAAGCGCAAGAAAATAATCGCCGCGCGCCAGGCATGGCTTACCACTTCCCCCAGCGGACGAAATCGGGATTGTAGCGGGTGCGCGCTTCGAGCGTTTCTCCGGGCAGGCCCAGCGCAATCGCGGCGATGGGGATGACCGGCGCCGGCAGGGAGAACATTTTCTTGATGTGGCCGATGGAATCTTCGCTTGGGTGGATGCCGACCCAGCAGGCCCCCAGGCCGAGACTGTGCGCGGCCAGGAGCAGGTTCTCGATGGCGGCCGAGCAGTCCTGCAGGAGATAGCTCGGATGCCGCTCGAAGGCGGCGTCCAGGTCCCCGCAAGCCACAATCGCCAGCGTGGCCGTCGCCAGCATCTTGCCGCCCGGCAGCGCGGCAGCCATGCTCGCCAGGACCGCTGGCTCGCGCGCCACGACGAAGCGCCAGGGGTCTTTGGTCATCGCCGAAGGGGCGGCCATGGCGGCCTGCAAGAGCGTGGCGACCGTCTCGTCGCCGATCGGGCCGGGGGCGTAGATGCGGATGCTGCGCCGGCCAAAAATGAAAGGCAGTTTCTCGTTTGCAGTATTGCTCATAAGCATCCCGAGTGTCGAGGGCACGGCTCCGCGTGTCCAGTGTTCTCACTCGTTCAGCCGTCTGAGGTAGTCGAACGAATAGATTCCCGTCGCATGGCCGTCAGCCCAGGTCGGCTGCACCGCATAACTTCCTACCGTTTCCAGCCGCGCCAGGCGGAAGGCCCCGGGCGGCAGCGGCCGCGGGGGGTTCTGGTAGAGGTTCCCCATAATGTCCACCTCTCCCTTGCAACCCGCGCATGGGCAGTGCCGTCGCAGCTTCTCGAGCAGAATGTAAGTCTCGCTGCCATCGTCCCATTTGATCGCCAACTCTTCTCCGATTGGTTGTATGTCCACTGGTCGCATGACGGGGAATTTGCCGGGGCCCGCTCGATTCGTCAGGCATTTTTGATCCAGCCTCCGCCCAGCACAAGGTCATCCTGGTAGAAGACGGCGGCCTGGCCTGGGGTGATGGCGCGCTGGGGCGTGTGGAGCTGGACCCTGGCCCTGCCGCCCGCCAGCGGTGTCACCGTGGCGGGAGTGCCGGGGTGATGGTAACGAATCTGGACGGTCGCCTCGAGGCCGGCGGGCGGGGTGTCAAAGGCAATCCAGTTGCAGCGGTCGACCTCGAATTCGGAGCGCGCCAGGGCCGATTGGTCCCCGACGACGACGCGGTTCCGGGCGGCGTCAAGTTCCACGACGTAGAGGGGTTTGGGCGATGAGAGGCCCAGGCCCTTGCGTTGGCCGATGGTGTAGAACTCGATTCCCTGGTGGTGGCCCAGCACCCGGCCATCGAGATCCAGGATGTCGCCCCGGTGCTTTTGCGCCAGCTTTGCCTGCTCCAGGAACCGGCCGTAGTCGTTGTCGGGCACGAAGCAAATCTCCATGCTTTCTGCTTTGTCGGCCGTCTTGAGGTTGCAGGCCCGCGCCACAGCGCGGGTATCGGTCTTGGTCTTTTGGCCCAGTGGAAAGAGGGCGCGCGCCAACTGGTCCTGGCGGAGCGAGAACAGGAAGTAACTTTGGTCCTTGCACGGATCGAGTCCGCGCCGGAGCAGGCTGCGGGGGCCGCTGGCGGTCTGCCGGCACTCCAGCCGGGCGAAATGGCCCGTGGCGACATACCGGGCGCCCAGTTGGTCGGCCCGCTCGATGAGCCGGCCGAACTTGAGATTCTGGTTGCACATCACGCACGGGTTTGGCGTGCGCCCGGCCCTGTATTCCCGGGCGAAGTACTCGATGACCTTTGCCTGGAATTCCGCCGCTTCGTCAATCAGGTAGTAGGCAATGCCCAGCTTGTGGCAGACCGCCCGCGCGTCCATGACCGCCTGGGGCCCGCAGCATTTGTCCTGGGCGCGCGAAACGCAGTCCTGCGGCCAGAGCTTGAGGGTGATGCCCACCACTTCGTAGCCCTGCTCGAGCAGGAGCGCGGCCGTCGCCGAGGAATCCACCCCCCCGCTCATGCCGACCACTACGCGCGTCTTGCTTCCAACACTCATCCGGGGCTCAACATAAGCGCGGGCGGCAGGGCTGTAAACCCGGGGCTGCTCTAACCCGTGGCCGCTGAGGGAGAGCCAGGCGCGCAGCCCTGAAGTCCGAAGGTCGAAGGTCGAAGGTCGAGAGAAGCCCGAAGTCCGAAGTCCGAAATCCTCACCTGGCGTAGCCAGGTGAGGATTTCGGCCTTCGATTCGGATTTGCCAACGCCAGGGAGATCGCGTTAAATAGCAAGGGTCATGTCCACAGTTGCCGAGCAACTTCGCCAGGCGCGCGAGGCCAGGCACCTCACGGTGCAGCAAGCGGCCGAGATTACCAAGATCCGCACCGACCACCTGCGCGCCCTGGAAGAAGGCAATTTTGAGGTCTTTTCCGCGCCGGTCTATATCCGGGGATTTGTGCGCAGTTACTCCACTCTGCTGAAAATGGAGGTGCCGCAAGTCATGGCCGCCCTGGATCAGGAACTTCGCCAAACCACCAAATTCGCCGAACCGCCCTCGCTGTCGGGCCCCCCTGGTGGCCTGCTCGATGCGTTCATGCTCCAGCTCTCGAAGGTGGATTGGCGCCGGGGCCTGGCGGTCCTGAGCGCGGTGGTGGCGGCGGCGGGTCTGCTGGCGGCCTATCTTGTCTGGCGCCATTACCAGACCACCGATCCGCTCAGCGGTTTGAACCCGGGCGCCTACCACTCCAGCTCCAATGCCGCAGGGGAGAGTTTGCCACTGCCCGCCCCGCCTCCGCGGCGCTGAACTGCTTCACAGGTCATCCAGATAGAGCCGCCGATTGCGCCAGAGGTAGAGCCATCCGGAGGTGAACGTCAGCGCAACTGCAACCCAAATCGAGGCAGCCGTGAACGAATCGATCCACGGGGCCTTGCCCAACAGGGGAAACCCGAAGATGGCCCCTCCCAGCGGGCCCCACTGTTCGTAACCGTGGAGGATGAAGATCGAGATGATGGCGATGATCTGGGAAATGGTCTTGTGTTTGCCGTAACCTTCGGCGGCCACGACCACATGCTTGGACGCCGCCATCAGGCGCAGGCCGGTAATGGCCAACTCGCGCGCCACAATCACCACCACCATCCAAGCCGCAATCCAGCCCAGGCCCACAAACGCGATGAACGTCGAACACACCATGATCTTGTCCGCCAGCGGGTCCATCAGGATGCCGAAGTTGGTGACCTGCTTTTGACGCCGGGCAATTCGGCCGTCCAGGAAATCGCTCACGCTCCCGGCGACGAACAGCGCCAGGGCGATAGTCTGGCAAAACCGAATCTGGGAAAACAGCACTGCCAGAAACAGCACAGTCAGGATGAATCGCGCGAGGGTCAGTTTGTTGGGCAAGTTCATTCAATCACTCCGGCTCGCCCGCTCAGGGCCGCCGTTGGCCTCGATGATTTCCTTCGCCGGAAGAATAATATCGGTCGTTTTTGCAGGACACACCATGCTCTTAGGAGTGCCGGTGGTGGGACTCGAACCCACACGGCTTTTTACGGCCCCAGGATTTTAAGTCCTGTGCGTCTGCCATTTCGCCACACCGGCATCAAATCTATTACGTTGATGTGCAATCACTTACAGAAGAAGCCAAAGAACCAAGTTGCAAATAAGCTACTAAACAAGCTACTTTAACGGCATGCAAGCCAATGCAACCGAAAGCAACCAGGCAGGCGGCGCTGGCAAGGCTGAGCCCTCCCAGTCCGCGACCCAGGCAGGCGAGGGGCACAGCCCCCACACTGCAAACGCTGAAAACGCTAAAAAGCACAGTCCTCAGTTTATGAAGGCTTTCGACGGACGCAAGCGTCCAGTTCGCGGTCTTTGGGTGGCGACCGCCAGCGGCAAGTTCTACGCGCAACTCGCAGTCGAGGACGAGGCAACTGGTGGGAAGAAAACCCGCCGTGTGCTCTTGTTGGACAAGGACAGGCAGCCTGTCGCCACGGTTGCGCAGGCCGTGGCCGAGATGGCCCGGCTCAAAAGCCAGCGGACCGACGGTGAACTGCCTGTCCTGGCCCGCACGCCGAAGTTCGGCGACTTTGCGGACCACTACTTGGCATGGATAAAAGCTGGCGAAGGGCAGAAGGCTCCCGGGACGATTGAGAAGGAGGAGGGCCAGTTGAAAGGCTGGAGGAAGTGCTTGGGCGAGCGTCGCCTTGACCAGATTCGGCAATCGCACATCAACGCCTATGTGCAACAGCGGCTGGAGGCCGGCGTTTCCAGGAGCACCACGACCCTCGACCTGATCGCGCTTCGGAACGTTCTGAACTATGCGATAGACGAGAAATGGATTAAGGTGCTTCCGCTCCCACGCTCGCGCCGGAACAAGAGCAAGCGCGGGCACACGCCTGAACCCAAGCGCGAGTTGCTGGACCCTGCCGACCTGGAGGCGCTGTGCGAGGCTGCGTTGGCTAAGAAGGAAGACGGGGAGCCGGTCACGAAGAACGGCAAGGAGCTTTGCGACTACCTGCGCTTCATGGCCTACTCGGGGACGCGCCGCAACGAGGCCCTCGGCACTCGCTGGTCCGACGTTGATTTTGCGAACAGGGTGCTGCACGTCTGCCGGCAGGTCACGCACCGCGGCGAGGAAGCCCCAAAGAGCGGCAAAGCACGCAAGGTGAACTTCAACTCAAAACTCGAATGCCTTCTGTTGGACATGTTCAAGCGCAGAGCGCAGGACACGAACTGGCTGTTCCCGTCGCCACAACGCGGGGAGAAAGACATCCCGGCGAAGAGCTTCCGGGAGTCCCTCAAACTCGTGCGCCTGCACGCAGCCAAGGACCACCCGAAGCTGGCAGGCAAAGGCTTCCACGACCTTCGTCACTACTTCATCAGCTACTGCGTCATGTCGGGGATCGACTACATGACGATTGCCTCCTGGGTAGGGCACCAGGACGGCGGCGTCCTCATCGGCAAGGTTTACGGGCACCTGGCAGACCCTCACAAGGAGGCTATGGCGCAAAAGCTGAACTTCGGGCCGATGGTCGTGCCGGCTGACGAGGCCGCGCAGGGGTGAGTTCAAGGCCCGGAGGCTCCGCCCGATCCTTCGAAACCTCAAGCGCCGGCAGGGAATCCGCCCGCGAATTGAACCAGGGGCGCCGGCAAGAAGGGGTCGACGACGAGGCAAATGAACCTGGAAACTGGAACCACTCCGAGGCCGACCTGAGAACACGATGAGGTCCGTTGAATTGTTGGTTTTGCCCTCCGTCGCCTGAAAAACGGGGGAGGCAGCGTCAAAAAAGGCTGATTCGTCCCGGACGGATCGGACGGATCGACGATGAAACTTTTTTTGCAAAAAAAGAGGACGGCGAGAGGTCGGGCGGAGGATTGATTCGGCTCGAAGTCTTCGGACATGCTCCCAAGCCAGTCAGGCCTTGCACCGCACCAGCCCTCCCCTTGGCGCAGTCGAGAGGGGATGGGGCCGCAGCCGATACCTGTGCGCGACCCTAAACCCTGGCGGCGGAGCAAATCGCTAGGATGCGGGGGCCGAGGGCGCCGCAGGCCCGACTTCGCTTGCGCTCTTGACTGGAGACTGTGCGCGCCGCTCGCGATCCACTTCAAAGCCGGTGCCGGCAGGAATGAGCTGCCCCGTTATGACGTGCGCGTTGAGGCCGAGCAAATCGTCACGCTTGGACCTGACAGCGGCTTCCGAAAGGACCTGCGTGGTTTTTTGAAAGCTCGCGGCGCTGAGAAAACTCCTGGACTGCAACGAGGCCTTCGTGATTCCGAGCAAAATCGGTTTCGCCTCCGACGGCTTGCCGAGCATCATCTGGCGGAGGATGACCTCAATGTGCTTGTCAGCAATCGTCACACCTTGCGGGTGATAGACCTCCTGGACTGCCTTGACAAAGTCCTCCTGGAAGTCCTGCAAGCCACGGATGCGGAAGCTCGCACTCAGGGCGATTGGGCCCTTGGCCAACGCTTGCCCTTTCGTGACATGATCGCCCTCGTTGACGAGGGTGACCATGCCCGCCGGAACGTCATGTTTCTCCCCAAGTCCGGTCGTCGCGTTCTTCACGACGATGCACGGTTTTCGGCGACGCTTCGTGAGGGACTCCACAGTGCCCTCGACTCGCGAGATTCTCGATGTATCCATCGGACGGCGTCCTTCGAAGAGTTCAGTGATATCCGCAAGCCCGCGCGTTATGTCCCCTTGCGAGGCGGTGCCGCCGCTGTGGAATGTGCGCATGGTGAGTTGGGTGCCGGGTTCGCCAATCGATTGCGCAGCGATAATGCCGACCGCCTCGCCCATCTTGACCAGACTGCCGGTGGCGAGGTGGCGGCCATAGCACTGGGCACAGACCCCATGCTTGCTCTCGCAGGTAATCACTGATCGAACCTTAACCCTTTTGATGCCAGTCTGGCCGATTGCACTTGCCAGGTCTTCGTTGGTTTCCTGGTTAGCGGAGACAATGATTTTATTCGCATCGAGGGGCTCGGGAATGTCCAGGCAGGCAACACGACCGACGAGACGATCCGCCAGAGTCACGACCTCTTTCCCGTGGTCGTGGATCGCCTGGACCCAAATCCCATCGGGAGTACCGCAATCCTCCTCCCGGATGATAACATCTTGGGCCACGCTCACAAGTTTGCGGGTCAAGTAGCCCGCGTCGGCCGTCTGTCGGGCCTTGTCGCCAACGCCCTTTCGAGCGCCATGGCCGGAGATAGAGTACTCCAGCACGCTGAGGCCCTTCCGGAAGTTAGCCTAACTTCCTCCACGATCTAGCAAAAAGCCCGGCAGACCGATAGTTTCTCGTTTTTGTCTGGCTACAAGAACGAGACTGGGAGGGTCGCAAAGAGTTTCAGCAAGCCGAGCTTCTCCAGCATGTCGTTGAGTCCCTTTGGGATGTCCGTCATCAGCTTTCCCACCGATTTATCCCCGACCTTCAACCGTCCGATGCGGATGGTCTGTAGGCGGCGCAGTATCCGCGGCACTTCCC
>Ga0187849_1000937_pt1 | contig 35419 bp, 28 predicted proteins | sample June2016WEW_4_10_2_FD_132412 | JGI IMG/M metagenome (GOLD analysis project Ga0187849, IMG submission 132412) | Peatland microbial communities from SPRUCE experiment site at the Marcell Experimental Forest, Minnesota, USA - June2016WEW_4_100 | ecosystem: Environmental > Terrestrial > Soil >...
CGCTGGTGGTTTGCAGTATGGCGGCGGTATCATCCAGGCCGATCCCGTATTTGTTCAATGGTCCTGGATCCAATTCCACACGGACCGCAGGCAGAGAACCCCCTCCCACGAAAACCTGGCCGATACCTTGCACCTGTGAGAGCTTCTGTGAAAGTATCGTCGAGGCCGCATCGTACATCTCCGCCTTGCTCACGATGTGGGAAGTAAGCGCCAGGACGACGATCGGCGCATCCGCCGGGTTGACCTTGCGATAGGTTGGATTGCTCGGCAGCGTGGTGGGCAGGTAACTTCGCGCCGCGTTGATTGCAGCCTGCACGTCGCGTGCGGCGCCATCGATATTGCGGTCCAGGTCGAATTGGAGGACGATGGACGTCGAGCCCAGGTAACTGGTCGAAGTCATCTCGGTAACCCCGGCAATATGCCCGAACTGCCGTTCCAGGGGAGCGGCCACCGATGTAGCCATAGTCTCGGGGTCTGCTCCAGGCAGGGCCGCCGAAACGCTGATCGTGGGAAAATCGATCTGCGGCAGAGGCGATACCGGCAAAAAATGAAACGCAACAAATCCGGCCAGAGTAATTCCCAGCGTTAAAAGGGTTGTGGCCACAGGGCGTCTTATGAAAATCTCAGAGAAGTTCATGCCGGCCCCGCCGCCTTGCGGAACCACTTCACCGCCTCGGCATAGTCCTGCGGCACACCTTTACCACTGTGGTACATCTCTCCAAGACAACCTTGTGCCTTAACATGTCCCCGGACCGCCAACTTCTTGAACTCCTCATAAGCCTTGGCGTAATCGCCTCTTCCAAAAGCCGCTTTACCTTCATCGAAACCGGCATGAGCAAGGGCGGCGAATCCGATCAGCAGAGCCACTAAAGTAATGATTTGATTCTTGTCATTTTCGCCTCCTCGAATTGGGGGGCCATCAACGGGGAGGGGGCAAAGCAGGAACTTGGTGCGAAATCATATTACAGTCGCATTCCGGTTTCGCAAGAATATTTTTGGATAATGGGTCAAGGTTCATAGCGCAAATTGACATGGGTTCGGGTATGGGTTGATATGAACAAAAAGGGTGGAGATGATTTTTGCGCAGTACCGTGAGAAATCGGAAAGACTTGACAGGCGATTCGATGAAATGCATCTCAAGGAGCTCTATCGCCAAACGGTTGGGATTTAAAAGTGCACCGAGCCGGGGAATTGTTTTCAGATTGCCTCGCGGTTTCACGAAATGATGAAAATTTCTTCATTTAATCAATTTTGATTCAGAATAAACCCAATATTCACTTTTCCTGCACTTCGACGTTGCTCCTGATCTCTCTTTTCATCTTTTCCTAAAATCCCGGCAATTCCTCCGCACGGCATCGCAAAATAAATAATTAATTAAAACAGCCAGTTAGGTACAAGTGACGGCTGGCATTACTATTGCTCTTCGTTGGGGCGCAACATTTGTTCAGTCTTTATCCCTCGTAATACAGACCTATGAACAACAACAATAGAAACAAGTGAACAGGCTCTTGAATGGCAAGGAGACGGAGGAGTGCCACTCGTGAAAAAATCTAAAGTCATGACAGCACAGGAGGCGGTATCTGAATTCATTTCTGACGGGGTGACGGTCGCCATCGGAGGATTTTTTCACTCAATTTCCTATGCAATCACGCATGAGATAATTCGCCAAAAGAAAGCGCGCCTCACGATATGTCAACCCAGTTTTAACGAGCATGCCGATCAGATGATCGGCGCGGGATGCGTGGATCGCATCATATCCTCCTATGTATGGATGGAGGTTTTTGGTCCGCTTTATTGCTTCAGACGAGCGATGGAAAAAGGCATCCCCCACAAGATTGAGATGGAGGATTACACGAACTTCGCTGTCATGGCCCGTTACCTTGCCGGTTCTCTTGGTGTCCCCTACATCCCCATACACTCCATGAAGGGCAGCGACATGATGAATTATCGAGCCTGGCATGGGGAAAAGAAAGCCATCCTGATGAAAGACCCCTTCGGCTCAGGGCAAGAGCACGTGCTTGTGCCGGCGCTGAACCCGGATGTGGGTTATTTTCACTGCCAGCGTGCCGACGAGGAGGGAAACAGCCAGATGTGGGGCATTTGGGGCGATATGCCCTGGAGCATGAGGGCCAGCAAGAAGGTCATCGTGTCCTGCGAGGAGATCGTTACGCGCGAGCAAATCGGACGGGACCCCAACAGGACGATCGTGCCCGGTTACAAGGTGGTGGCTGTTGTGCATGCCCCTTTCGGCGCTCACCCCAAGCATTGTCAGGGTTACTACGACGTCGACCGGGACTTCATCTTCAACTACATCCGCGAGTCCGTGACCGAAGACGGCTGGAAGAAGTATATGGATGAGTGGGTGTACGGTGTCGCCGACCGGGACGAGTATTTGAAAAAATACGTGGATACCTTCGGCATGAAGAAGTTCCTCGGCCTGAAAGCGAAGGACATGATGTCCACCTCGGTCAACTACGGGTTCTAAGGAGGTCCGGCCATGACAAACGACTATACCAGATTCACAATGCAGGAAATGATGGCCGTCGCTGCGGCCAGAGAAATAAAGGATGGTGAAAAGGTCGTCATCGGGACCGGACTTCCCCTGCTGGGGGCCTTTCTTGCCCAGAAGACCCACGCACCCAACATGGTAGCCATCTATGAGTCGGGCGCCATCGACTGCAAGCCCATCGCGACACCCTTTTCGGTTGCCGATTCGGTGCTCGTACCCGGATCGGCTATGCAGGGAGGCCTTATGGAGGGCCTCGGGATCGTCCACGCCGGCGAACTCGATCTGGGGTTCCTGGGCGGCGCTCAGATCGACAAGTACGGCAATCTCAACACGCACGTTATCGGTGATTACCGGAACCCCAAGGTCCGCTTTGCGGGAAGCGGCGGCTCCAATGACATCGGAGCCGGTTGCAAGCGTACCATCGTGATGATGCTGCACCAGAAGCAGCGCTTCCCCAAAAAGGTGGATTTCGTCACTACCCCTGGCTACTTCGGGGGCGGCAAGGAACGGGAAAAGTACGGATTCTACGGAAATGGTCCCAGTGTCGTCATCTCCACCCTGGGTATCCTCCGCTTCGATCCAGAGACCAAGGAAATGTATCTTGCCTCCTATCACCCCGGTGCAACGGTGGCACAGATCAAGGAAAACACGGGTTGGGACCTGAAGGTTGCCTCCGATGTCCGTGAGACGGAGCGGCCCTCACCTGAGCTCATTCGTGTTCTGAGAGAAGAGTGCGATCCTGGGGGCGTTTTCCTTAAGAAGCAATAACCATTGCCCCTTCGGGACAAGCTTCGTGTTTAGCGGATAGTGGGGCACGCTCTGTCGGACGCCGCGGCGCGCGGACCCCCCGGACTCAGGAGAAGAGGATCATGACGGATTTGAAAGAGACTGTTCTTTACCAAAAAGAGGAAAACATCGCCTGGATAACCTTCAACCGGCCCGAAGTTCTGAACGCGCTCAATACGGAGGTGAACCTCGCCCTCATGGACTGCCTGAACCGCGCAGAGGCCGATCCGGAGGTGAGGGTCATCATTCTCAAGGGTTCAGGTGACAGGGCCTTTGTCGCAGGCGCCGACATCAAGGAAATGATGTCCATGAGCGCCATGGAGGCCCGCGAGCACGCCCTCAGGTCCAAGCGGGTCACGGACACGATCTGGAATCTCAAGAAGCCTGTCATTGCGGCTATCCAGGGGTTCTGCCTGGGCGGCGGCCTCGAGTACGCAATGGCCTGTGATCTACGGATTGCCTCTGAGAGCGCGAAACTGGGACTCCCCGAAATCAATCTGGGCATCATGCCCGGCAACGCGGGGACACAGCGCCTGGCCCGCCTTGTCGGCCTGACCAAAGCGAAAGAACTCTGCTTGACCGGTGGAATGATCGATGCCGGCCAAGCCTTGATACTCGGCATTTTGAATGCCGTCTGCCCGCAGGAAGCACTTCTTGCAGAAGCGGCCGCATTGGCGAAAAAAATCGCATCGAAGAGCCCGCATGCCGTGACCCTGATCAAGTCCTCCATCAACAGGGGGACGGAGATGGATCTGGAGTCGGCGGCGCTTTTTGAAATTGATTGCTTTGGTCTATGCTTCTCCACGGAGGAACAGAAAAAGGGAATGGAGGCCTTTGTTAACAAGAAGAAGAAGTGAATCAATACGGAAGGCATCCCGCGCCTGCCCAAAGCTCCCATTGACACGCAATGCGGCCGCCTTCCGCGCTCCGCGAAGTGAAGCTATTTAAGTGATATATGTAAGTCTATCATACGAGGGAAAATGGCGGAGTCGCGCGATCGCTGATCCAGGCGCCGCCTTCACTTCCTCAGAAGGAGAATTGAGATGAACCGGAAAGTCACAGTCATCGGAGCGGGCACGATGGGCTCCGGGATCGCTCAGGTTGCGGCCGAGGCCGGGTTCGATGTGACCATCGTGGATACAGACCGGAAATTCATTGACAGGGGGATCGGCGCCATCGGTAAATTCCTCGAGCGTAAGGCCGCCAAGGGGACCATAAGCAAGGAACTGATGGACCAGAGCCTTTCGAGACTGCAAGGGACGACGGACATGAAAGCCGGAGTCGAAGGCGCCGTCATGGTCGTCGAGGCTGTTTTCGAAAAGCTGGAGATCAAGAAGGACGTTTTCACGAAACTCGACAGCCTCTGCCCTGCGGAAGTGATCCTCGCAAGCAACACGTCCACACTAAGCATCACCGAGATCGCCGAGGTCACAAAAAACCCCGGTCGCGTCATCGGGACCCACTACTTCAGCCCCGTGCCGCTCATGAAGCTCGTCGAGGTGATCCGGGGCGAAAAAACAACGGACGCCGTCGCGGAAAAGACGGTCGGCCTTTGCAAGCAATTCGGAAAGACTCCCATTGTTGTGAAGGACATCCCAGGGTTCATTGTGAACCGCTTTTTGTGCCTGCTCTACAACGAGTCGGCCAATATGATCCACAACGGCGCCGCCTCGGCGGAGGCCATCGACCAGGCCATGAAACTCGGATGCAACTGGCCCATGGGTCCCAACGAGATCATGGATCTTGCCGGCGTGGACGTCTGCTATTTCGCGATCGACGCAATGTATCAGATGACCGGTCAGGAAGGATACAAGCCCTCGCCTCTATTCAAGAAAATGCTCGATCAAAATCTTTTGGGCCGCAAGACAGGGCGAGGCTTTTACGGCTACGAAAAGAAACCTTGAGGACTAAAACATGGAGAAAAGAGAGGTTGTCATTGTTGAGGTTATGAGGACCGCCTTCGGAAAGATGGGAGGCGCCTTAAAGGACTTTACGGCGGAGGAGTTGGGAGGGATTGCACTCAAGGGTTTGGTGGCAAAGACCGGGATTACGGAGAAGGCCCATTTGGATTCCGTCTTTGCCGGCTCCGCGTTTCCTATGGCCTACGCCATGAATCCCGCCCGCTGGGCCGTTCTTAACGCCGGGCTGCCTTTCAGCACATCCGCGTCGTTTGTGGAAATGCAGTGCGGCTCGGCAATCGATTCGATCAATCACGCTGCATGGAAAATCCTCTGCAACCAGGCCGACGTCGTAATCGCCGGAGGCATGGAGTCATTCAGCCAACTGCCGGTGAAGTTTTCGACCAGCCAGGAGCCATACAGGCTGAAGCCGCCGAAGCTTCTTGAGTTTCAGCTCGAGCCCCCTTCGAACGAGAAGGAGACCTACGGACCCTTCAGGATGGGGCTCACCGCCGAGAACCTTCAGGCCATGTACAATATCTCCCGGGAGGCGCAGGACGAGTTTGCCTTCCGAAGCCAGTCGCTGGCCAGGAAGAGCATCGATGCGGGGTATTTTACCGAAGAGATCATCCCCGTCATGGTTCCCCAGGGGAAAAACAAGCCTCCCGTCGAGTTCAAGCTGGACGAGCACCCTCGTTTGGAGCCTCTGGAGAAACTTGCGAAACTCCAGCCCGTTTTCAAAAAGGATGGGACCGTCACAGCTGGCAATGCCTCCGGTATCAATGACGGGGCCGCTTTCGCCCTTTTGATGACCGGCCGCAAAGCAAAGGAGTTGGGTTTCGAGCCGATGGCCAGATGGATCTGCGGCGCCGACTGCGGCATCGATCCCGCCATTATGGGTGTTGCACCCGCTTATGCCATCCCAACGGCTCTGAAGCGCGCAGGCCTCAAGCTTTCGGATCTCGGCGTAATCGAGTGTAATGAAGCATTTGCAGCGCAAAATCTTGCGGTCATCAAGGAGTTGGCGAATCAGGCAGGCGAGAAGGTTGACATGGAAATATGGAACCCCATGGGAGGCGCCATAGCCTTCGGGCATCCCAACGGCGCCTCGGGCGCCCGGATCGCAGGGTTCGCAATTCGGCACCTCATCCGCACAGGCGGACGGTACGGATTGTTTTCGGCCTGCTGCGGCGGAGGCCAGGGAGTCGCCACGATAGTGGAGAATATGAGGCTTTAGAGAATTAGCAAAGAATCACTCACCCACTCTGTCAGGAGCTCAAGATGGATTTTAAACTATCGGAAGAGCTGGTAATGATACAAGACAGTATCAGGCGGATTGCCCGGGAGCAGTTTGCGCCAAGGGCAGCAGAAATCGACTCCACGGAGAGATTCCCCTGGGAGAACTTCGAAATCCTTAAAGACAACGGTTTCCTAGGTATCAATGTTGCCGAGGAGTATGGCGGCGCCGGCGTCGGACAACTGGCGCTTCTGCTTGTGATTGAAGAAACAGCTCGCGCCTGTGCCTCCACCTCGGTGATCCTGACGAATCAGGGCCTCGCAAGCGAGCCCCTCATGATCGCGGGCAGCGAAGAGCAGAAAAAAAGGTGGCTTTACCGGCTGGCCACCGGCGAATGCCCCGGCTCCATGGCCATCACCGAGCCCAATGCCGGCTCTGATGTCGCGGGCATGAAGACCACGGCGAAGAAGACTGAGGGAGGCTGGATCCTCAACGGCTCTAAAATTTTCATCACCCAGGCCGGCGTGGCGGGAATCATGCCTGTGATCTGCTACACGGACAAATCAAAAGGTAACAGGGGGATGAGCATATTCGTCCTGGAAAAAGACACCCATGGCATGACCGTTGGCAAGCCGGAGCACAAGTTGGGCATCCGAGGCTCTGACACCCGGCAGGTTTTTTTCGATGACTGCTTCGTGCCCGACGAGCATATGATCGGTCCTGAGGGCAGTGGCTTCAAAACCCTCATGAACACCTTTAATTTCTCCAGGCCGAACATAGCCGCCCAAGCCCTCGGTATTGCACAGGGCGCCTTCGATGCAGCCCTGGCGTATGCGAAGGAACGCGTTCAGTTTGGCAAAAGCCTGGCATCCTTCCAGGGCATGCAGTGGATGCTCGCTGAAATGGCTCTTGGCATTGAAACAGCGAGAACCTTGGTCTATCGCTCGGGCGCTATGATTGACACCGAACCAAACGATCCGGATATCCCGAAGATCGCTTCCATGGCGAAGTGGTATGCCTCGGATGTGGCAATGAAGGTCACGACGGATGCTGTACAGATTTTCGGAGGTTATGGCTATATGAGAGAATATCCGGTAGAAAGGATGATGAGGGACGCGAAGATCACCCAGATCTATGAAGGGACAAACCAGATACAGCGGATCATCATCGCGAACCAGTTGCTTCGATAGAACCACCGAGACTTTCCGGCATATGGTTTCCAACTTTTTTTCTAGATATGCGGAGGGGGCACGAAACCCCTCTTCGCATAAGGCCGCAACCACGAGCATGGCAAGTGACAAGGCCGGGTACATGACGGGAAGCATCGTCATAGTGGATGGAGGTTGGACGGCATACGGGTATCTCTAGAGCAGCTTGGCGGGGTTTCATCCAGATTTTTTGTGATGCCGGAAGCGGGGACAGGAAGGGGTACCGGCACGCCTCCAAGCCGCCGATCTATCTGGATTCAGCATCTTAGGAGTGAAACCCTTTAGAAGAAGGAGTTACCGATCATGGCAAATGGCGCTTTGGAAGCATACTCAGAGAGCAAGTCACTGAACCGTGTGCAGTTGTTTGCTTGGGCATTTGTCTGGATTGCGCTCATACTGGATGTCATGGACTGGCAGTTCTTGGCCATGTCTGCCCCGTACGTATTGAAAGAATTCGGGTTTTCCATGTCGAACATGGGAATACTGCTGGGGGCCCCCCTCATCGGAGCGGGAATAGGGGGTATTCTCTCCGGATGGATCGCTGACAAGATGGGGCGAGTCAAAACGATGTTTTTGTGTATGTGCTGGTATTCGATGTTTACCATCCTGTTTCCGTTTGCCGGCTCTTTTCAAGGGATGCTTGCATTGAGGATTCTTGCCGGCCTGGGGTTGGGAGCACAGTGGGGTGTCGGCAATACTCTCGTGGCGGAGCTTTTGCCTTCGCGCGTGCGAATATTGGCCTCTTCGACTATTCAGACAGGTTTTGCCTTCGGCCCGCTCCTTGCTGCCTATTTCAGTAAACTCATCATTCCTGCCTTCGGGTGGCGTCCTCTGTTCTACATAGGAGCCTGCGGGTTTGTGTTCGCTATAGTTGCCGTGCTCTCAATTCCCGAGTCGCCTGTCTGGCTGGAAGCCAAGAACCGTTCGGCCAGTGGCTCCGGCACCGGGATACAGCTTGGAAACGTCAGCGCGTTGCTCAAGGGGCAGTACAGGAAGAGGACCATTTTGGCGTTCCTCATGGTGGGAGCAACAGTCTTCGCTTACTGGGGGTCCATGAGTTGGATTCCTTCCTGGCTTGCCAAAGACAGGGGCATGTCGATCTTTTCATCCATGAATTACATCATCATCATGAATGTGGGAGGAGTCATCGGATTCATCCTTTTTGGACTCATTGCCGACAGATTCGGTCGAAAGCCCCCGGCATATGTTGCCCTCGTAGCATCGACACTTGGCGTCATCGCCTTCGTCAACATCAGAAGTGCGGAGTTGCTACTGTGGTACGCCCCGCTCTACGCATTCTTCACCTATCCCATATTCGGGCTTTATGGAGGGTACCTCTCCGAACTCTTTCCCACCGAAATACGAGCGACGGCAGTGACAGGCATATATAACTTAGGGCGGCTTATCTCCTTCTTCGGCCCCTACATTCTGGGATGGGTGGCCGGCATCAGCACGATTACCATAGCCATTGGAGCTACTGCGGTCCTTTATCTACTGGCTCTCATACCCCTGAGCATACTGCCGGAGACCATACAAAAGCGAAAAGCGGCCTAAACAGCCGGGACCGGTTTTCCATCGAAGATCACTCAGATCTATGAAAGGGGCAAACCAGATACAGAGGATCATCGTCGCGAACCAGTTGCTTCGATAAAGCAACGCAGACTACTTGAATATGATGTATATTTTCCTTCCGTCGATATGCGAGGGGGCATGAAAGTCCATCAATGTGAGCAAGAGACGTGAGCGGCTATGTGGCAGGTTGGCCAGGACACGGTAAAAAGTGCTAACAAACACGAGGAGGGGAGAATATGGCAAATCAATCAAATTCATTAGATAACACGCAAACAACAGCTAAACTGGAAACCGGCTCTCGGTGGTACATTGTCGTTTTGCTGGCATTGGGGACAGCGATCAACTACATCGACCGGGTCAACTTTGCTGTGGCCACGCCGACATTGATGAAAGAGTTCGGCCTCGGCACGGCTGAAATGGGGATACTCATGTCGGCCTTCTTCTGGTCCTACACGATAGCAATGCTTCCATCGGGATACCTTCTGAATAAATTCGGGCCGAAGAAGGTCCTGGGCTTTGCCGGATTTGCATGGGGCACCGTTACGATGTTAGTGGCGGTTTGCGTTGGTTTTTATTCGTTTCTCGCTCTGCGAATAGGACTAGGCGTCACGGAATCGCCCGCATTTCCTGCAAATGCCCGAGTGGTATCGGTGTGGGTCCCGAAACGTGAACGGACATTTGCCTCATCCATATTCGACTGCTGCGCGCGGGTCGGGGGTGCCTTTGCCCCACCCATAGTGGCCTTCATCATCGCGGCATGGGGCTGGAAAATGTCGTTCGTGGTTACAGGCGCCATGGCCGTAGTGTGGGCCGTCTGGTGGCTCCTGTCTTATCATGAGCCTGCCGATCACCCGAGAATCTCCAAATCCGAGCTGGCCTACATCCGCCAGGACGAAGTTATCACGGATACAGGCGCCGTCCACGTTGAACCTATTCCCATGACAAGGTTGGCCACATACCCCGTCATCTTGAAGGCTACTCTTGCCTATGCCTTTTACCTCTATGTCTGGACCGTCGCTATCTATTGGATACCCACATACCTCATGAAGGTCAGAGGCCTGTCCCTGAAGGAAATGGGCATTGCCGCATCCATTCCGTTCATCGTTGCGGTCTTCATGGAACTCGCAGGCGGAAAGGTCTTTGACAGATGGTATCGAAAGGGCGCTTCGATTACCCAACTGCGCCGTACGGGAATGGGAATCGGCATGTTCGGCGCGGCCATCGCCATCTGTATGTGCATGCGGGCCGATTCTGCCTTCTGGGCTGTTTTCTGGCTTAGTGCCTTTATGGGCATTTTCGCGTTTGGAGCTTCCAATGTCTGGGCCATTCCCAGCGATATCGCACCTTACGGCCAGGCCGGCGGCGTCGGTGGTGTTTACAATTTTGTCGGCAATTTCGGCGCCCTCTTCGCGCCTATGGTCACCGGCTATCTTGCCGCGTCCAAGTATGGCTTTAATGGGGCCTTTGCGGTCTGCGTTGCCTTTTCCATTCTTGGCGGCCTGCTCTTCATTTTCAACCGGTACGAGAGACTGAAGCCCAAGGCGGCGTGAGATTTGCCCGGTTAAACTGCCTCCCTCTGCTGCCTTCTGCATTGGTGTCCGCGTCAGGCCCTGGCTCGAAGCGGACACCCAGGGACGTATACAGCGGTTAAGCGCGTTTTTTGCCGCCTGAAATATTGAAACCATGCCGGAATGTAACAGTTGTGAGGCAGAAATGTTCGATTCTGAGAAAACAGCGCACATTTCGTCCCGGAGGGTTTAAAGGCCATGGAAATCGCCCTGCTGGTCTGTGCCATAGCGGTCGCATGTCTTGGCTTTTTTGGCTACCGGGGCAAGCAAGCCCTTCAGCGTCGAGAGTCATTTTTTAAACGTATCCGTGAAATCGACAAAACTGAACTTGAATACCTTGGCTCCATCTCCTACCATGGCGGCCTGCCTGAGATTCCAAAGCCACAGAAGCTGAATATTGCTGTCTCGAGAGATTACCTTCTGCTTTTTTCAAACACGACACATTTCGGCAAAGTGGCCTTTGGCCGTTGGCATGCGATCGAAACGTTCACGACTAAACGCAAGCAGGACCCACGGAAGCAAAGCTTAGTCCTGTGGGGGCCGCTGAGCCATCTTCTGCACAAGGATATGGTTCGCCATTTCATTGTCGTCCATTACACCGATACGGAAAATCAGGAGAATCACCTGCTTTTCGAGCATCCGGAACAGGAGAGGCTGAAAGAGATCTATGAGAGGTTGTCTTCGACATACAAAAATTCTCAATGAAACAGATTGGTTTCGGCTTTCAAGACGCATTCGGGTTTTGAATACCCATTCTGTCCCGTTTCTTTCGGTTCGTTCTTCATTACCGCCGATTTTATGAATAAAATGTTTCCAAATGTGATGCATGGCCCGATAAAAAATGACGTAGACAGGCACGCAGATAACCTAAGCCATTACACGGGAAAAGCTGCTGACATCGATCCCGATGATCAATCAGTTGCCGGTGCGTCCGGTTTCCATCGACAAGGTATTGTCCGAAGTCGAGGCCGAAAAGCTTTTGCCCTGTTTTCATATTTTTTATCTTTAACAATATATAAGGAGATGAAAAATGGAAAATATAAATTTTCCTGAAAAGTTTTTTGGCCCTGCAGAATACCTTCCGGAAAAAATCTATGCCTTGCCGGAGGTCATCAGTTATCCAAACAAGATAAACCTTGCCGATTTTCTTGTCGGAAGAAGTGCTGCTAAATATAAAGATAAAACGGCCGTTTATTTTAGAAATGATAAAATATCTTACGGGGAGCTGTGGGTTTTAGTTAACAGGCTCGCTAACGGGTTTAGAAGTTTGGGTCTGGGCGAGTTTGACCGGGTCATGTTAATGTCGCCAAACAGGCCTGAATGGCTTATAGGTTTCATGGCCTGCTGGAAAATAGGAGCGATCCCGGTGCTGGCCAACCATCTAATTAAGAAAGATGAAATAATTCACCGTGTTACCGATTCCGAGGTTTCGGCCGTTGTCACCTCCCAGTCCTGCCTTGATGAAATCGAAAAAGCGGATTTCCCGTTCTTAAAGAAAATAGTAATTGATGGGAATGCGAATGCTCCAAATTGTGTGTCTTTTTCTGAGTTGATCAAAAATCAAAGCGATACAGCCGAATCAGCTCCGACCACACTCGACCATATCGGAAGAATTATATACAGCTCCGGGACGACTGGTAAACCAAAGGGGATAGTCTCTACAGTTCGCGATATCTTGTCTTGTACCGACACCCATGGTCGGTACGTCCTAAAAATCAATGAAGGCGATATCTTAGGTGGCCACCCGTACTTCAGCTTTGCGTTTGGGTCGGTGAACTTTACTTTCCACCCCTGGCGTTTCGGGGCCTCGGTTTCAATCATCGAGCAGTTCAAGCCGGAAGAAATGTTTAACACTATCCGCGAACACGGCGTAACCATGCTGTTTTGTGTTCCTACGGCGCTGAATATGATGCTGAACCTTGCCGACCCGCATATAGAAGACATGAAAACGGTTCGTCTGTGCCAAAGCGCCGGAGAACCACTTAACACGAAAACATATAGAGAATGGAAATCCAGGTACAATGTTGAAATCCTCGATAGTCTGGGTTCAGGTGATCTCATGTACTGGCTGTCGACATTGGAGGGGATGCCGGAGGAAAAAATCGGCTCTCTGGGAAGTACTGTTCCAGGGGTGGAAAACAAGATAGTAGGAGAAGACTTTAAGGAATTGCCTAGAGGAGAACAGGGGGAACTGCTGGTCAGAGGTCCTTTTGGCCAAGTCTATTGGAAAAACTCTGAAAAGCAGAAACAAGCCGTAATTAATGGTTGGAACAGACCTGGCCTGTACATGTATCAGGATGAGGACGGTTATTTCTGGTACCTGAGCAGGCTTGACGATATTATTGTTACGTCCGGTTACAAGATCCCGGGCGGGGAAGTTGAAAACGCCATAAACGCCCACCACGCCGTGTTGGAATCCGCCGTTGTTCCCTGCCCCGATCCCGTTCGGGGTTCGGTTATCAAAGCTTACGTCGTGCTGAGAGATGAATTTCAACCTTGCCAGGAACTTGAAGACGAATTGCGCTCATTTGTAAAGGGGAAAATCGAAGATTACAAATACCCGCGGTTAATAGAATTTATCAAGGCTGAGGATCTACCCAGAACCACAACCGGAAAAATTCAACGGAACGTCTTAAGGGATAGGGAAAATCAGCAATAAAGACACCTGTTACCGGTTCTTGAATGCATATTTAATCCATTGCCGGCGTCCTCGGGGCGCAACAGCATTTTCATCCCATCAGGGGGGTTTATTGGAGCCGCAAACCGGTACGAAACCGGAGGTCGCTGGTTTCCGACGATTGGAGAGCATGATATGATGAATGTAAAGAATTTGTTCGATCTACAAGAAAAGGTCTCTTTGGTAACCGGAGGCGGGTATGGTTTGGGGAAAATCATGGCCACGGGCCTGGCGGAGGCGGGTTCGAAGGTGGTCGTTTGCAGCCGTAATCTCGAAGCCTGCGAGGAAACCGCCCGGGAACTGGAGAAAATAGGGGTGGAAAGCCTGCCTCTCAAGTGCGACTTAACTAACGAGACCGATGTCGATCTTGCCATTTCGAATACATTGGATAGATTTAACAGAATCGACATCCTGGTGAACAATGCGGGCCGGACCTGGGGTGCGCCTCCTGAAGATTTTAAACTGAAGGATTGGCAAAAAGTTATTGACGTGAACCTTAACGGCACTTTCCTTATCACGCAAAGGGCGGGTCGAGAAATGATCCGCCAAAAAAGCGGGAAGATCATCAATATTTCCTCCTATGCCGGCTTGGGCGGTACCGATCCGAACCACTTGAACGCCATCCCTTACAACACCTCCAAGGGCGCCCTGATCGTGTTCACCAAGGACCTGGCTACCAAATGGGCGCCGCACAACATCAACGTAAACTGTATTGTCCCTGGTTGGTTTCCCACCAAAATGACAAAATGGATGATCGACAACAAAGGTGACGCGCTTTCCAGTCGGATGTTGATCAAAAGGTTCGGCCGAGAAGAGGACCTCAAGGGCGCCATCGTTTATCTTGCCTCACCAGCCTCAGATTATGTGACGGGACAGACTTTGTGCGTCGATGGCGGATTGTCAGCCTGGATCTGAGGCTCTTCAGCCATTCTGGATGTGGACTGCCGGGAGGGGACTAATTGGAAGGTAGAACCATGAAGCGAGAAGAATATACGACTTTTTGTCATATCTGTCCGAACCACTGCGCTTTCAAGGTCATTGTGGATGAAGGCAAGATACTGGATGTCAAGGCTTCTGGAGAATCAAGGTTCCCGGTTCATATGTGCTCTGTCCAAAAAGGCGCTGATCACTTGATCGGCACCGTCGAATCCAAGGATCGTCTCACCCAGCCGCTTAAACGGGTTGGCGAGCGTGGAGAAGGCAAATGGGTCGGGATCAGTTGGGATGAAGCTCTCGATACGATCGCCCAAAAGCTGATACAGGTCAGGGACGATTTCGGTCCTGAAGGCCTGGTAATGATATTAGGTGAGCCCAAGGGAATGGAATTCGCCTTTGGCCAACGTTTCGCCACCGCATTCGGCTCACCCAACGTGATTACACCGGGTAATTATTGCGGGGTTCAAAATACCGAATCGCTGCGTTATACGTTCGGGTCCCGGTACATCATGGCCCGCATGGAAAACGCAAAGGTCATTATAATATGGGGAGCAAATATAGCCCATACAGGAGGGACTTTTTCAAACATTCCGCGCTACCAGTTCAACCGGGCCCTGGTCAGCGGTGAGACCAAAGTCGTTGTGATCGATCCTAAAAATATCGAACTTTGGCCGGAGAAGGGTATGCACGCTTCGGACGCCGATTATTGGATTCGCCCTCGGCCGAACAGCGACGCGATTCTGGCCATGGGGTTCGTCAAAGTGCTGGTAGAGGAAGGTCTTTTTGATGAGGAATACCTGAACAATTGGACCATCGGTTTCGAGGAAGTCAAAAAGGAGGTTTCCCGATTTTCTCTTGACGAGGTCGAGCAACTGAGCTGGGTGCCCAAGCAGACCATCATCGAGGTCGCCCGACTTTACGGCACTCAGAAGCCCGGCATAATCGGCAGCGGCAACGCGCTTGAGGGCAGCGTTCAGGCGTTTCAAACCCTGCGGGCCATCTGTCTGATGCGGGGTATTACAGGTAACGTGAACACACCCGACGGCGGACATGTAGATTTGGAACCGCCGGCCTACTACCCACCGGGTAAATTTATGATGGGTGATCTGCAGGAACGTCTGTGGCTTTATCCTCGATCGCCCGAAAGAACGATCGCAGGCAAACATTTCCTGTTGGCATCCCGATTCGGGTATGTGCCTACACAGGCTCTTGTTCACGCGCTGTTAGAGGCGGACCCCTACCGCCCCAAGGTAGGGTTTCTTTTGGTAAACAATCCCCTTTTGACCTATCCTGATTCTGTCGCCACCAAAAAAGCCTTCCTGAAATTGGAAATGCTCGTGGTTTCCGAACTGTTCCATACTTCCACCACTCAAATCGCCGACATTGTGCTTCCGGCCGCCATGATGCACGAACACGATACTGTCGCCTACTGGCCGGCATGGTTCGCCAATGTTCGGGCGAACCGCAAGTTGGTCGATCCACCTGGTGAAGCTAGAAGCGATATGTGGATGATAAACGAACTGGCCAAACGTGTCGGGCTTGGGGAATACTTCTGGGAAGACGTCAACGATGCCTTGGACTACATGGTCAAACCTCTCGGATTGACCTGGGAGAAATTCCGCGACGAGGTTATCTATATACATGGGACAAGTGGTTATGATCCGGAAAAAGTTACCGGGTACAAAACCAAGAGCGGCAAGGTTGAACTCGTGGTTCCCAGCCTCGAGAAAGCGGGCGTAGATCCTTTGCCGAGTTTTGAAAAACTTAAAGAACCCTTGAGCGGGAAATTCGATTTCACGGACGAGTATCCCCTGATGATGACCAACTATAAAAGTGAAATATTCATGCTTTCCGGTTACCGGAACGTGGATCGGTTGGTGCGCAAATCCCTGCCTCCTACGGTATACATGAACCCGGACACGGCAGTTGAATATGGGTTTGAGGAAGGTGACTGGATCTGGATCGAAACCTATATGGGCCGCATGAAGCAGCGGGTGGCCTTTCAGCCGGGCATGCACCCCAGGGTGGTCAATGTGGAGTTCGGGTGGGGTGATTACGGCTACCCGGAGGCAAATATGAACCTTGTGACCGATTATAGGCAACCTTGGGACCGACCGACCGGATCTGTCACCATCCGGGGATACGCCTGCAAGGTATACAAGTCAGCATGAGAAATGGAGATTGAGATGAACGCTGAAAAGATATTGCTCCACTCCGATTCTCAAAAATTTTTGGATGATTTGCAACGAAACGCAGAGGTCCTCGGTCCCACTCGAAAAGCAGGCGGCACCTCGTCCTATTCCAACCCTATTTTTGCCGCGATCAAAAAATGGGGCGATCTGGAAATAGGGTACAAATCATCCATGTTGTCGCCCAAGAAGATCCTGTTTCCCGACAATCAGGATTTGTACGGCTATCAGGTGGAAACCGACACGGTCCGACTTGAAAATCTGACAGCTCACCTTGACCGTGAAGTCGTTTTGTTGGGCATTCACTCTTGCGATATCGCGGCTATTTCCTGTCTTGACCGGCTGTTCATGCATGACCGCTATAGAGATGATGTCTATGCGGCCAGACGCGGGAAGACCACAATCATTGGCTTGACCTGTTCAGAGCCTCATGAACAGTGCTTTTGCAATATCATGGGAGCCGGCCCGGATGCAAGTTCCGGCTATGACCTGTTGATGACGGACCTTGGCGATCGGTTCCTGATCAAGGCGGGTACGAAAAAAGGAGCCGATCTATTAGAGGCCGGCTACTTCAAGGAAGCCGGTGACGAAGACCGCCGGCAACGCGAGAAGATCATACGGAAAGTGGAGGAGTCGCTGCCAGCAAAGAAGGACCTCAAGCGCATCACGAACAACATGTTGGTGAAATATGACGATGATCTGTGGAAAGAATTTGCAGATGCATGCCGTTCTTGCGGCGCATGCAACATGGTTTGCCCCACGTGTCACTGCTTTGCTATAATGGACAAAACCAACCCAGACCGCACCAAAGGGCGGCGTGTTCTTGTATGGGACGCATGTCATTTTGAAAGATTCTCCCAGATAGCCGGCAACATTAGTGTACGGGGCGAGAAAAATCAGCGCTACAAACACCGCTTGTACGACAAACTGCTCTATGATCCCCAAAGATACGACACTATTTTCTGTGTGGGATGCGGTCGCTGTGCGGAATTTTGCCCCGCGCACATCAATTTGCTTGCCGTTTTGGCCAAGCTGGAGGAATAAGCGCCATGCAAAAACACGTATACATGCCGGATCTGGCCAGAGTAGTTGAAATTCGAGAGGAAACGGCGCGCAGCCGTTCGTTGATTATCGCTCCTGAAAAGGAAGCCATTGTCTGTGAGGCGGGCCAGTTCATTGAGCTCACTGTCTTCGGACATGGGGAGTTTCCGGTAAGCGTAGCCGATGTTTTTGATGAGGGCGCCCACCGATTTATGGTGACTATTCAAGAGATCGGCAAGGTTACCCGTGAAGTGAGCCGGCTCCGGCAAGGCTCTCAAATTGGAATTCGGGGACCGTTCGGCCATGGCTTTCCCTTGGAGGTCTTCAAAGGCTGGGACGTTCACATCGTTGCAGGTGGTGTTGGACTGTCAGCCGTCTGGCTTCTTCTCAAGCAGCTCATGAAAAACAGAGAAAAATATGGCCGGCTGAACTTGCTCCACGGGGCCCGGACTCCCAGTGATATGATCTACAGAGATGAACTCAGCGTCATGGCTGATCGGGCAAATATTAATGTCGCCCTCACCGTGGATCGAGGCGAATCCGGGTGGGCCGGCCGTGTGGGTCTGGTCACGGAACTGTTACGGGGCGATATGATAAACCCCGATAAGAGCGTGGCAGTGGTTTGCGGTCCTGGTGTGATGATGAAGGCAACGATTGTCGAGCTGGAAAAACTTGGAGTTCCCCAGGACCGAATTTATCTTTCACTGGAGAGGCGTATGCAATGCGGAATGGGCGCCTGTGGGCACTGCATGATCGGCCCGAAAAGGGTTTGCCTGGATGGGCCGGTTTTCCCTTTATCTGAAATAGGGAACCTGCAGGAGAGCAGTCTGTAAGGAAATCGGCGGATGACTATGTGAAATGGCTCGGGAGGCGGCGCTCTTATGGGTTTGATTATATCTGACGAGGTAAGGATGCTGCTCGAAGAACGAACTATTCGTAATGCAGATTTGGCTAAAGTCATCCACGCTGCGGAAGAGACGGGATGTAAACTGGAACACAGGATTACGGGACACCAACTCGCTCACCTTCGACTCTCCCAGGTCACTTATTGGGTTCAATACAAACCGGAAGACGACGGATATCGGATATTCACTGCCTACAGCCACCGAATGGAGATCCTGGAGGAATGTCAAATGTAAGTGGTCAGAAGATCACACCGGAAGGTGGGGATTGGATCTGCGTCAGGTGCAAGCGTCCCCTCGAACCGGGGACCGTATCGATTGCTTACCAAAAGAGCAGCTTTCCGGTCGAACTTTTCCGTTGTCCTGACTGTGGCCAGGTGTACATATCCGAGGAATTGGCGATCGGGAAAATGGCGGAGATCGAAATGTTGCTGGAGGACAAGTAAGCCCTTTGCGGGAAACGAATATACCCAATGGTTTCTATGGGAATAATCATATGAAAAGTTTTACAGAGAAAGTGAAAGAACTTGTCACCTCGTTGGGCGCCGGCATAGTAAAGGCCATTAGAAGCGATGGAACTAAAGATTATCGTATTTGTTTACCCGAAGCGATGCCTTTTGGGCTGAAGCATCTGAATCATTCCCATTCCGACGAATTGTTGCGCGTGATTGCTTATTTCCCGTTTCTTTCTGTTCGTTCTTCATTACCGCCGATCTTACGAATGAAATGTTTCCAAATGCAAATGGCCTGATAAAAATGACGCAGACAGGCAGGCATATAACCGAAACCATTACACGGGAAAAACTGCTGACATCGGTCCTGATGATCAATCAGTTGCTGGTGCGTCCGGTTTCCATCGACAAGGTGCTAAACGCGATCGTTGAAGAAACGCAAAAGATCTTCGACCTCACCCGCGTGGCGATCTTCATGGTGAACAAAGAGGCGCGTCTGCTGCAAACGAAATACGTCTCCCCTACCGGCTTCAACCCTGAAGAGATGGAAAGAACCATGACCAGGCACTTGCACCTCGATAGACATCCTTGCAGGGAGACTCTTGTAGCCAAAACAGGACAAACAATCTACGTCGTAGACCGGTTTAACGATCCGCGGATCACCCCGATCGATCTGAAAATGGATCTTTTCTGGAAACGCGTTTCAACCATTACCGCTCCACTCAGAATCGAGCAGGATATCATAGGCGTGCTTGAGGGGGACGCTACTAATCGGGCCCTTCACCTTTCCGAAAATGAGGTTGATCTGTTTACCTTCTTCGCAAACCAGGCCAGTATTATCATCGAAAATGCGATGCTTCAGGATCGAAATCGAAGAAAAATCCATCAACTGCTTCTTCTCCAGGAAGCGACCAGGAAGTCGAGCTTGACCTTCGATGTTGATGAGTTGATCAACAGCATTGCCATTAGCGCTCTTCGGCTGACAGGGGCGAAAAGCTGCCTTGTATTTATCACCGAGGAAAATGGAAAGCATGTGAAACATGCCGGTGGAAGCGGTGAGCCCGTTGGAGAAAACGAACTCGTTGCCTTCGGTGACGGGGTCGTCGGTGGTGTTGCAGCAACGGGACAGCCGACGCTTATCCATGATGCGAGGAAGGTGTCGGAATCGAGCGGTCCGGACGTGAGATCGCAACTGGTTATACCCATCGTTACCGAGAAGAAAGTGCTGGGCGTTGTTAGCGTTTACAGTGACCGTATCGGTGCATTCAGCAACGCCGACCTCGAGATCCTTTCCATAATGGCAAGCCATGCGGCGGTGCTGTTCCAGAACGCCGCCCTCTATGAGCAGCTTTCTATGGAAAAGCATAGAGCTGAGAACATCCTGGAGAGTTCGCCTAACGGCATCATCACGCTCAATGGGGCCGGGTTCATTCAATCGGTCAACCGGAAAGCCGAGCAGATTCTCGAGATTGACAGAAAAAGCATGCTGGGAAAGTCGATCTTTGAAATCGGGGATAACAGAATCGAAAAGGTTCTAAACATAGCTCTGCAGAAGGAACCCCGGCATAGCATCGTCGAGGCGGGCTTAGTAAGAAAGAGCGGAGAGGATTCCATTCTGGAAATAGCCACGTCTTCTGTAAAACGGCTCGATGAGGTGAGCGCAGAATTCATTATCACATTTCGCGATATCACCGAGTCCAAGAAATCCGAAGGGATCATCCGGCGGATGGACAGGCTGTCATCACTCGGTCAGTTGTCCGCAGGAATCGCACACGAGATTCGCAACCCTTTAACGGGAATCAAACTTAACCTTCAAATGCTGTCGAAAAAGATAAAGGGGGACCAGGAATCGATCGAGAAAATCGGCGATTCGCTCGAAGGCATAGTCCGAATCAACAACCTGATCAAGAGCGTTCTGAATTTCGCTCGTCCAACCATGCCAAAATTTAAGCGGGATTACTTGCAACGCGTCCTTAAAGACACGGTAAGTATAATGGAAGCACAGCTTAAACGAAAAAAGATCAGAGTGACAATGGACTTACCGTTAGCTGTACCGGCGATCGTCTTTGACGAGCACCAGATCCGCCAGGTATTCGTAAATCTGCTGTTGAACGCCATGGAAGGCATGCCCGACGGCGGAACGATCAAAATAACCGGATCGATGGATAATTACGAGCCGGGTAAGGCCGATCTGTTCCGTCTTGTTATTTCAGACAATGGCAGCGGCATTCGGCAGGATCTTCTGCCGAAGATTTTCGACCCTTTCTTTACAACCAAGCCCGAGGGTACAGGTTTAGGATTATCCATCGCACACAAGATCCTGGAGCAGCACAAGGCTATAATCGAAGTTGAGAGTTCCGAGATCGGGGGCGCGGTATTCACATTGACTTTTCCCATGAACGCAGTCGAGGCGGAAGATGTATCGGCATAGAATCCTGATCGTAGATGACGACAAACTATTGCAGAAGCCATTGAAGCAGATTTTTTCCGACAAATACGATGTCTCTGTCGCGGGGAGTGGTGAGGAAGCGCTTGCGATCATTAGAGAAGAGCCTATCGATCTTATCCTTTTAGATATTCGACTACCGGGAATGGATGGTGTTGAAACGCTCAAGGCCATCCGGGGGAGGGATAAGAATATTCTGGTGATCATGATGACTGCCTTCGAGGATGTTAAGACGGTCATCACTTCCATGAAGATGGGAGTCTTTGATTACCTCGTGAAGCCTTTGGACATGGATGAGATCGAGATCATCGTAGAACGGGCGCTTGAAAACCTGAGTCTGAAAAAGGAGATTGAAACGCTCAGGCGCGCCTACATCAGAGTTTTCGATCTTGAAAATATAGTAGCCGCCAGCGACGAATTTAGGGAGGCGTTCCAGAAGGCGGACAGGGTAGCGCAAAGCCCCGACACAACGGTATTGATCGAAGGTGAAACCGGAACGGGAAAGGAAATCATTGCACGGTATATCCATTATCGCAGCGATCGATTTGGCAAGCCCTTCATGGCTATCAATTGCTGCGCAATCAACCGGGATCTGATGGAAAGTGAGCTTTTCGGTTACGAGAAGGGCTCGTTTACCGGCGGGCTGCATGAAGGGAAAGAAGGAAAAATAGAGGCTGCAAACGGAGGGACGCTTTTCCTGGACGAGATCAGTGAGATTTCCCCCCAGACACAGGCAAAGTTACTGAGGTTCCTCGAAGAGAAGGAGGTGTATAGAGTTGGAGGGACCACGAAGATACATATGGACGTGAAGGTCATCGCGGCGACGAATAAAAAGCTTTCCGAAGCGGTGACGGACGGGACATTCCGGCAAGACCTTTTTTACCGGCTGAACGTAGCTTGGATTTATATTCCACCGCTTCGGGAGAGAAAGTCTGATGTCTTGCCGATGGCCATGTTTTTCATGGACCGGTTCAACAAGAAGTTTGGCAGGAATTTTCAATCCATCTCGAAAGATGCCCAGTCCCTTCTTACCCGCTACGACTGGCCGGGTAATGTGCGGGAATTGAGAAATTTCATAGAACGAATCGTGTTGATGGAAGAAGGCAACGAAATAGAGGAAAATCATCTCATCAGGTTAATGGCCCTGGCGCACCGGAGTTCGATGACGAATTCATCTGAGATTGACATTCCCCTGCAGGGCATTGACTTGGAAGAGATAAACAAGAGGTACATGATTCGCGCCCTTGAAACAACCAAAGGTAATCTATCGAAGGCAGCAAGGCTCCTGGGTTTATCCAGGCCGACACTAGCCTATCGTCTCGCGAAGTACGGCTTTCCAAAATGAAGAAAAGATTTCAGTCTCTGAGATTCAAACCGTCTCCGCCGCGCTGCCATTCTTGCTTCTATTCCCGAAAATAGCCGGTTCACATCAGGTTTACATAGTAAGCCGAGGATTTTCAAAAATACCGCTTCATGCAACCGACCGTCAGCGCGGCCGGGCCCAGGGCGCAGCTCCATGCAGACTGCGAGAACGAATCATTTCTCAATAGTATTTGCGGAACTTTCTCTGTTAAGGTAGAGTCAATTACTTTCCAGGTTCGTTTCTTCTAAGGCCGGCAAATATCCTTTCCATCAAATAGAGGAGGCAAAAGAAAGCCAATGCTCCGTGAGAAATCAACTGCCCACGGCATACTTAGATCGGGAGACAGGGACATAAGCAGAGGCACGGAATATGTGCGGGACTTCTTCAACACCTACGGTGTGAAGCGCTACTCCGTGATTGCAGATCACACTTCGGTGGCCGAAGACCTGCCTGACCTGCGCGGCTTCGATCTGTGCGGCTTTTTTACATTCGATATCAACCTGGTCGGCACAAAGCTTGCCGGCCACGAAGTTCAATTGATAAAGAGCTGCGGCCCGGTCCCGTCCTGTGACGGGTGGCTGATTCTGTCCACCCTGCGCGCCGCGACCTTCGCTCTCAATCATGCCCTGATGCTGACGGGCAACGAACGACAGATTGTTTGCAGACTCTACGGAGGCCAGACCACCTCTATCAGCACATACATGGACTTCTTTTCAGGCGAGACGGAGACGCTGGTCCAGATCAGCAACTACTTCGACCGTAAATACAGGACGCTTTTTCCGCTTGATCTGCGCTACACGATAAGGGAGTGCGACGGCACTGTCAGAGTAGCCGGCCAGCGCATCATTCCCCCCGGCGGATTGACCGTGGTCGACAGCAGGGAGCTCAACCTGGGGCAATTTGAAGGCTACATGCGCGTGATGGTGGAAGTGGAGAATCTGCAGTCCCGAGTCCAGCCCTTTATGCATTACTGGGCCGATTACATAAGCGAAGCCGGGCTTTGCCGGAACCACCAGTCAGGCTGGGACCAGTGGGCGGCCAATGTGGTCTTCTCCCGGGCCTATATGCCCGTGGAGCCGGACCTGGACCTGACGCTGTGCTTCTGGAACGAGAATGATGTCGAATCTCACCCGAGAGTGCTCCTTCACTTCAACCGGAACGGCGAGGAAAAAGCCATAGAAAGACCAGCCGCCACCATCCCGGCCCGGCACATGTCCTATCAGAACATATCCGAGCTGTTCAGAGACGTGTCCCTGGAAGGCGCAAACAGCGCCTTTTGCCTGATCACCACGGACACACCGATTCACCGGCCCAATTACTACATACATCCCAAAGGAACCAGACAGTACATCAACACCAGTCATGAAACCGGCTCTGACGCCGCCCACTGGGCCGTTCCCACCGATTGCTATCAGGCCGATTACCTGAAGATGCTCGAAAGGGTGGATACCGATCCATGGGTTATCCAGTTCCCCATGCTCGACAAGAGTTTCGGGATCGATACTTATCTCGGCTTGCTTTCTTCTACATTTTGCAAAATCAACGATTTCACCTTTATCTTCAGAAACGCCAAGGGTGAGGTGGTGTTCTCCAAAGATGAGACGATCGACGGCCGCAGCCCTCAGTTTTTGAACCTCCAGGATTACGCTCGGCGGCACGGCGTCCGGATCGAGTCGGGACTTTTCGGCCTCGCGCCGGCAAAAGGATTGAAGGAGGTGCCTCGGCGCGCCATCAGCATCGTTGGATTTAAGCATAAAGACCACCCTTATATCTGCACGGCGCCTGCCAGCGGCTATGAAGACCCGAATCTTCCCTTCTACATCGACAAACTCAACCCGATGTGCCACATGTACGACTACAGCCCCGTTCAGGTTACCGACAGGTTCGGCCCCTGCATAGTTTCCGAAGAATACGACACGCTCTACATCGTGACTAATTGCTCACTTTGGAAGCATTATGACAGGGAATGCGAATACAAGATTGAAATCGTAGATCCCAAGGGAAAGATGTACTGTGTATATAGGAAGATTCCACCGCAGAGTTTTGATGCATTCTGGCTGAGCGAACTGTTTTCGGCTGAAGGCATACCCTCCGACAGCACCTGCTTCACCCTGTGGGAAAGGAGTAACGATACGCTTCTGATCAGTTACCATTTCCTGTACCGAAAGCGCGATCACGCCATGAGCGCCGACGATACGTTCGGCGGCGTACTGATGATGGAGCCCCTGCTGTTCGACAGGACCGCCGAAGGTGTTTTCGTGCCTGCCGGCGATACGCCGGTAAGGAATTATATCCAGGTGAAGAGGTGACACTTACCCCCAGCTCGGGGGGAGACAATGAATGGCCGCACAAGTCTACGTTCTAGAGGGTGCATGGGAGAAGACTCATGAGGCGCCGCAAGTATTGCCCTACCTTCTGGCATACGCGCATTCGCATCGGACCGTAGACGTGTATCATCGCACCTTTCGCCGCATTGAAGATATCGAATATTACGTTAAGCGGGTACCAACGGGATCCAGGGCTTTGTTTTATTTCGCCTGTCACGGAGAAGAGGAATTTCTTATCCCATCGGACGGAAGATCCAAAATCCCGATTGGCGCGGTCGAAGGGGCGCTTCGTGGGGCGAAGGAAGGCAGTATCGCGTTCATCCACTTTGGATGCTGTCATTTTGTCCACGGCGGGGATCGCAGGAAGCAGACGTTGTCAGGCCTGCGTGACCCTGCTCAGGCAAAGTGGGTTTCGGGTTATACCCGCAAAGTGGACTGGCTGGCTTCAACACTCCTTGACTTGGCCCTAATATCTGAAGTTTACGTCCCGTGGTACTCGGATCAAAAGTGGCTGAGTAGCAAGACGAGGGCCTTTTTCAAGCACTATGAACAATTGGCGCGGTCTTTAGGATCTAGTACGTTGTCAACACAGTTATTACATGTTGCAAGGAATCGTCACCCCGGCGAAGGCCGGGGTCCAGTGCTGTTAACCAACTGAAAAGACGCTGGATTCCGGCCTTCGCCGGAATGACGGGCTAAAGGTCCTTACCTATAGGAACTTAGTTGACGCTGCACTAGTGGGATGTATATAGCCCAAAAGGAAGAGAGGCTTTTCCCCCTGAGAATTCGAAACGAAGGCTAAAACAATAACCGGAACGTAGAATCGTTTAGACTAACGATACACGTGTGCAAGGATGTTATGCATAAGTTCCGGCGCTTCTCCAGGACTCAGCGTTGCGCGTCTTATACGGTGGGCCAGTTTCTGGCATGGTGAAGCACTCTCAATATCTGAACAGCCGGCGCTGCCACGCGATAAACCACAATGAAGGGGGTGCCGGACACGACAAGTTCTCTTGTCCCCGAAACACGTCCCGGCCTGCCCATGTTTGGAAGTTCCATCAAATACTCTACTGCTTCCCGTACCCTTTCAGCCATCCGCTCTGCTGCCTCAGGATTGTCCGACGCGATAAAAATGCCGGCCTCTTTGAGATCGCCGAGTGCAGGTCGAGTCCACTTAAGATGCACGCGTGCTCCACCGTTTCAGTTCATCAAGGGCATCTTCATGGCTTACGACGTCCCCCTTATCCGCTGCAGCAATGCCTTCGTTTATTGCCCGTATCTGCCATTCCTGAACCGTCAAAAAATCCTCGATAGCCAGGGATGCCAAGGCGGATTTAGACTGGTGAGTAACTCTTGCCAGGGACTCCAGCCTCTTGGCCAAATCCCCTCTTATCGTCAGTGTGGCGCCCATAAGTTTCACCTGCCTTTACATCAATTTATCCTGCACGAACATAAACATACGCCTGAGGCATATCAAAATCAACGGGAAGCTTTCGACGGGGAGCCCTTAGCCCGCCGGGCAAATAGCCTGGAACGTTAACAGGTTTGTGAATCAGAGCGCTAAAAGTCTTTGCTGACAACCGGTGGCAGGAGAATCGATTGCGGATTGGTGGCCGCAGCGATCGCCGGAATATTGTTCAGGAAGTGACAGCACAGGCCGAAGGCCGCTGGGACTTCGGCGGCTTCGCCGATTCTAAACGCTACAGCGACGTCCCCATTGGCGCGCAATGTGACCTTCATTTCCCTGCAGCACCTGGGGATTTGCGTGATCGCAACCGCCAGCGCCTTGCGCCCGTCAACCTGGTGGAACCATTGCTGCCGCAGGTACTCTTCGGCGGTTTTGGTTTCTCCAAGGTAGTCGGCCCGGCCGCTTGATGTGATTGACCAACGCACCCCTCCCGAACGCAAAAACTCGCTGTTCCAGACCATGTCTGGGCAGGTTTCCGGCTGGAGGCTCCCATATATTGCTCCGCCCACGCCGAAATCACACGTCACAACGGACGAAGAAACAGCCATCGGCAGATTAAAGACCAGTTCGTCCTCGGGCTGAGTCCTTGATAGTAAGTGCGTCAGCGTGACCCAGGATTTATAGGCAGTTGTCTCAAGGTGCGTTAATGCCCCGCACCCGTCGGGATATTGTCCCACCGCCGTCACGCGCGCGCTCAGAGGAAAGCCGGCCGCGAACGCCGAGGCCCCTTCAAGAGCGGCCGAGCGCCCGTTGAGGTTGAAGGCGGCCGGCGCCCGCAAATGCGGAACCGAATCATACACGACCTCATGGAGTGTTCCACACCGGTCGAACTCGACCGAGAAGCGCCGCTGTGTACTTCGGAACCGCTTCTTTTCCTCTATCTGCAAGGGATCGTCGGGGTCCGGCCGCGTGCCGCGGCGGTCGACTTGCCCGAGGCCTTCGGCTTCGGGCGTGAAGTTTCGGGCCGGCGACGGCGCCTCGCCGCCCGTTAAAAGCTTTAATTCCAGTTTCTCCAGGGGTGAAAGCGAGACCGCGAAATCAAGCCTACAATATAGGCCGGGGTTAGTGGCGCTCGGCGTCACCTGTAGTGGAATCGGACGGTCATCGGCCATTATGAGCCCTGGCCCGTGGGCCGGATGCAGCAGCGATGCAGGGATTTCAAGTGAAACAGGATAAAGAAACCGGCGGATCCCGTGAGTTTCACATACGCTGATATGCCCCAAAAAACTCATTGGCTCATCGCCTCCTCGTATGACAGACTTGTTAACAACACTAAAGGATCATTTGGTGAAATGCTCTCTCAGGCATCCCTTAGCGGTAATCTGGTCTTAATCTGGTCATGCCTTTTACCGCCTTTAGGCGGAAGATCCGCTTACCGCCTTTAGGCGGAAGGTGCTTCGCGTGGGTGGGCGGGAGGGCTGCGGAAGGCATCCCGCTCATTCTCGACAGCCCGCCCACCCACCCGCGAGACGGGGCTGTCAGCGGGGCGCCTTGCAGACATCTTTGTAAATGGCCGCAATTTTGTCCACCGTGAACCGAGCCGCCCCCCTGTTATTTTCAAAAACCGAATAGGCCGCGTTGCCCATCGCCGTTCGTCGCTTCTCATCTTCGAGCAGCCACAGGAACGCATCAGTCAGCTCTTTGATTTGTGCTTCTTTGTCCGATTCGATCGCCTGGATTTGCTTAACCGCACCTCGATCCCGGAAGTCCCTGGCGATCTGCCGAAAGTTCTCCATTGAAGGCCCGATTACTATAGGCTTGGCATACCATGCAGGCTCGATAATGCTTTGCCCGCCGTGCGGGATCAATGTTCCGCCCACGAAGGCGATGGTGGCGAACCGGTAGGCCGTGGCAAGTTCCCCGAGTGTATCCAGCACCATTACGTCCGCCCCGGTTGCCATTTTATTCGCTTCAGAGCGGCGTTTGACCGTAAAACCAGCCCGAGCCGCTAAATCCGCCACCGCATCGAAGCGTTCGGGATGCCTCGGCACCAAAAGAAGTCTTGTTTTCCCGAGGTCAGGCCTAAGCCTCACTCGGCGAAGCACCTCGATCAATATCTGCTCCTCGCCCGCATGCGTGCTACCGGCCACGATAAGGTCCCCGTCTCCGGACGTAAGTCCCAGCGCTTCGTCCAGTGATTGAGCCACCCCCTCACTTAGTTCCTGTTCCACCAGTTCTTTGTCATACTTGATATTACCGCTTACGATAACCTTACCGGGCGGGGCGCCAATCATTCGAATGCGCTCGGCGTCATCCTCGGATTTCATCAAGAGGACACGGTAGTTGGCGAATATACTTCGCAGCACGGGGCCAACGAGACGATAGAGGCGGAAAGATTTGGGCGAAATGCGGCCATTGGCCATTATAATGGGAATGCCGCGCATGTGGGCCTGGCGCAACAGGTTCGGCCAGATCTCGGTGTCAATGATCACTATGACCGTCGGCTGGATCCAGTCCATAAAATATCGGCAAACAAATGCGAGATCGACTGGAAAATAGAAGATATTCCCGGGGCCGTATGCTGAAAACCGCTGCCGGGCCATTACCTGACCGGTCTTGGTTATCGTTGAAAAGACGAAACGGACTTCCGGGAAACGAAGGTGAAGCTCCTTCGCCAGCGGTTGGATACTCAGTGTTTCGCCCACGGAGCATGAATGGAACCAAAAAGTAGGCCGGCCGTCTGAACGCAGGCTGTCGGGGAGGCGCCCAAACCGCTGGGACAAGCCCTGCAGGTACTTCCCGTAACGCAATGCCCTGTATAGGAAAACCGGCATCATCAAAGCGATCCAGACGCCCAGAAGGACGCTATATACTAGATACATTTATCTCTACCCGCGTTCATGCCCTGAGAGCAGAAGATTTACACGCTGAAGATCGGCCTCGGTGTCCACCCCCACTGTGTCATACGGAGTCTCCACAACGTAAATTGCTACGCCGTTCTGCAGAAAGCGCAATTGCTCCAGCTTCTCCGCCGATTCCAGGGATGATTCCGGCAGCGAATGAAAAATGGTGAGCGCTGCCCGAGTATATGCATAGATGCCTATGTGCTTGTAGCGCTTAACTCCGCCCGTGCCATCTCTGTCGAAGGGAATCGGGTGACGCGAAAAATACAGGGCTCGTCCTGAATCGTCTGTTACGACCTTCACATTATTGGGGTCCCGTGCACCGGCCTCGTCAACGGCAACTTTGAGCGTCGCCACCTGGGCATCTCCCGTCAGGAACGGAGACACAATGGCCTCCAGGTGGTCCGGGCGCAGCATTGGTTCGTCCCCCTGAATGTTGATGTAAATGTCCGCGTCAACCCTCTCCATTACCTCTCGCAGCCGGTCGGTTCCCGAAGGATGCCGGCCCGTGAGCATGACGGGGATTCCTTCCCGCCCGCAAAACTGCACTACCTTCTCGCTGTCCGTGGCTACCAGCAGATCTGCCAGCAGATTAGATTGACGAGCGCTCCTATAGACCCAGTAGAGCATCGGTTTGCCCGCTATATCCCGCAATACTTTACCCGGAAGGCGGGTGGAATCGTACCGCGCCGGTATTACCCCCAATATTTTCAAACTGTCAGCCATGTCCGTTCCTGCAGTTTTCTTACTGAAATTATTTACATGAAAGGGGGAAAAGGATTGGTGTCGGCGATTATTCCAACCCCTTCCATCTCGAAAAGCCACGCCGGCCGGCAGACATCGGCCTCCACGGTAATGAGGGGAATATTTCCGGGGAGACGTGCGCTCACTATTTCTTTCACGCATTCATAATCCTTGGGATTGCGTAAGTAACACAGCGCATAGGTCATATCGTACAATGTGGCGCCCTGACTGCGCAACAGCGCCTCCGCGTTATCTATCGTCCGATGGGTCTGTTTCTCGATGTCGCCTTCATGCGCCACTTTTCCATCTTCATCGATGCTTGCCGTTCCTGAAATCACCAGGTGCGAACGATCACCAAATCTGACCCTCAGTCCTCGCTCAAAGGTCACCCCATAAAGCATCGTGCGCGGAAGATGCTCCAGCGCGTCCATCGTATCGATTTGCTCCTCCTCGATATTTCCGATCGAAAGACTGTCCATGGTAATGATGGCTCCAGTCTCGGTACCCCTGCCCTCTATTCCCGTGCTCGCCACGAAGCGGGATTCCCTGCAGAGACCGTGCGAATGGAAAAAGTCCTTTCGCGCTTCCACCATTCCGGCGTAATGGTTATCGATGTCTCTCACGTATATCCAGGTCCGCACGAGGTTTTTCCGTACACTCAGATTGTATCGATCCAGGAAAGCGGAAAAAGATTTGAAAATCAGCTCTGTCTGCTGCTGAGAATCAAAATGTCCGGCTTCTGCCTGATTGGAACTCCAAACCATTGAGTAATGATCGCCCTTAGCGACCATTCCAGTGCGCCACGCTTCCCTCCCGTTGTCTAGAATCTTCTTTTGAAACTTCCCTGTTCCCTTTTTCACATGATAAGAAAAAAGGACCAGTGAATCGCGTGTAAGAGGAGTTTGCTCTATTACGGATACGGCACCATGGCCAATGTGTCGAAAGAGTTCGGATTTTGCGAGCAGGTCTTTTTGATTAATAATATCGCTAACATGCAGACGGGAGAAAAGGAGGGTCTGCTCAGAAAGGCCGAGATATCCAGTCACGAATTGATATTTTTCACATAATTCTGCAATTGCTTTATCAAAGGACATTGCTTCATCATTTATGATCGCAAAATAATATTCCTCAGCGCCTCCCGGCGTTGAAAAGGAAGAGCACTTAATTGTCTGATCGAAATCCCATCTTTTAACCATTGCAAAGCTCTCTCCCGCGTTCAAAGGGGTGAGGAATGTTTCCGGAGTCTTTGGCGCCATATCTTAATGGGTGGTGTAAATCGGTTTGGAGTTTCTACTACTAATTCTGTCAGGGTGTCAAATAGTCTTTCGGAGGCCCGATGAGCGCACCGAGGCGCGTTGTTCCCGGCTGGGGAGATATCGTTTCTGCACATTTTCCCGGCATAAAGGAGGTGCATTTTTCAATAGCCCGCATATCTCGAGAGCTTTGCCGTGCAGGTCCGCTCGCTATTTTTACCCGTTCCCGGCTGTTTTGCCGTGAGGAACTTTCTGTTGACACCCGGTTGAGCCTGGCTATACTCAGCCCGGCAATCACCCTAAGCAAAATGGCTGGACGATGAGCTGCAGAATATCAAGTTCACCTCATAAAAAAACATAGAGAATTGCCGGAAATCGGAAGCAGGCCTCCCGCTCCTGCCCCGTCTCGCGGGTGGGTGGGCGGGCTGTCGAGAATGAGCGGTCGGCCCCCGCGCTACGCGCTCACACGTCGCAAAGGGAGGCCGGCAAGCATGCTTCACCTTGTGAAGCAATGCGAAGCTCGCGAAGCGTGATCAATACACCGGAGGCACTTCACTTTTTGGAAGCGCCTCACATTTGGCTAGCCTCCAACCGCACCACATTTAGTGTCTGCGCTGTCTGCATGGCTGCGCGGAAAGAGCCGATTCTTTTTTTGAGCAGGGTATTATACAGGTCTGTCATACGAAGATGATCGTTCTTTACGATTTGGCATTCGCCCTTGGCATAATCTTTTATTTGCCGATCCTAATCCTGCGGGGCAAGTGGCACTCGGGTATCCGGGAGAGTCTGGGTTTCATTTCGCAAGAAATGATGGAAACTCTGGCCACAACGAGAAACATCTGGGTCCACGCCGTGAGCGTCGGCGAGGTGGCGGCGGTCGAGGGTATCATAACGGGGCTGCGGCGGGACTATCCCGGGCATCGGATCGTGCTTACGGTCACCACCAAAACCGGGCATTCCTTTGCTCGGCACAAGTATCGCGATAGAGCTCTGGTCCTCTGGTCGCCACTGGATCTTAGCATTGCGGCCTGCAAGTTCGTCAGGGCCATCCGTCCCGTGATCTATATTGTTGCGGAAACCGAACTGTGGCCGAACCTCTTTGTGCGTCTTTCTCAAGACCGCGTGCCTATCGTGATAGTGAACGGCCGTATCTCCGACAGGGCCTTTCCGAGATACCGGTTTGCCAAGAAACTGCTGCAGGGCACTCTTCGAAGAGTAAAAATCTTTGGAATGCAGAGCCGCCTGGATGCCGAGCGGATCATCGAGATCAAGGCTGATGCTAATAGGGTCCATGTAACTGGTAACCTCAAATTCGACAATGTCCCTGAAGGCATTGCAGCGGCGCCTTCCGATTACGGCCTTGATGGTGAACACCGGGTGCTTTTGGCGGCCAGCACCCATCCGGGGGAAGAGGATATCCTTCTCGACATTTTTCAGTCGCTGATGAGGACAGACCCGGCGTTGCGTCTTGTCCTCGTCCCCCGCGATCCCGAGCGCGCATTTTCCATCGCCGAGGCTGTGCGGAGAACCGGGTTAGTACCCGTGCTTCTTTCCGGCAACCATGCCGTCATCCGGCAGGAAGAGGTCCTTATTGTCGATTCCATCGGCCATCTTGTGGCGCTCTATTCTCTGGCCGTGGTAGCTTTTGTGGGGAAGAGCCTGACGGTCAAGGGCGGCCACAACATCATCGAGCCGGCTGTTTTCGGCAAACCGATCGTTATCGGGCCGCACATGCAGAATTTCCACGATATTACCCAGGCATTTCTTACCGGGAATGGAGTGATCCAGGTGAAGGATGCCGCTACGCTAAAGGCGGCCATCAAGAAACTGCTTGAGGAGCCGGATACGAGCCGGGCTCTTGGTGATCGTGCCAGGATGGTCGTCCACCGCCACCGAGGAGCAACGGCGCGTGCGCTTGACCTTATCAGGGGTGTTATGCCCCGATGAATTGCCCGCCCCAAGGTCCTGGGTTAGAGATCCACTACATAAGTCCCGAGTACTTAGGCCGTCATTCCGGCGAAGCCTGCCCCGGAAGTGTCTAGTCCGGGGGCCGGAATCCAGTATTTTTAATGAATTTCAATCACTTCTGGACCCCGGCTTTCGCCGGGGTGACGTATGCGTTGGCTCAATTCCCAGGCTTGAATTATGTTATGAACTTTAGACTCAGGACACCAGAGTTTTATGGTCAGTGTCCTTTTGCGTACATTTATCATCCACAAATTCCCCTTGACCCGGAAACATTATCGGCGTAGGTGTATGCGCGCAAGGCAAATTCTCAAAGGTCCCCCAAACTGAGGAGGTCAAGCCGTGCGGCGTTTATTTATTGGTTTGCTCTGTTTTCCGGTCTTATATGGGCTTTGCGGTTGTGCGGCTTTCAAGGATAGTTCCAGCCGCTCCGGACAAGAATCACCACCACAGCAGTCTGAAACCAAAGCCCCCGCTCTCACTCCCGCAACGCCTCAAACCTGCACCCTGGACTCTGTTGCATGCGTCCCGCAAACGACACCCCTTGTCGCTGCGCCGGACAAGGCGGCGCCTGTCGTGCAAATTCCCGAAACATCTTTTGATTTGGGAATAATGCGTGAAGACAAAGAGTTCGCCCATGAGTTCCGAATAAAGAACGTCGGCGCATCCGAACTAACAATCAAGAAAATCAGTCCAGGCTGAGGGAGTTCGGTTGCCCGTTATGACAGGGCAATCCCCCCAGGTGGTGAGGGATCCATTACAATTGCGGTCAGCGCCAAATCCTGCTCCGGCGGTGCAAAGAAGATAGCCCTTGTTACGTGTAATGACCCTAAGACGCCCTATTTTTTACTGATTATCAAAGGCCAAAGCAGCTTTTAAGCTGGTTTCCGTCCGGATTTTTTGTCCTAGCGCAGCGTCAACTAAGTTCCGTTAGATAGGGAGCTACAGTCCGTCATTTCGGCGAAGGCCGGAATCCGGCGTCTCTTCAGTTGGTTAAAAGCACTGGACCCCGGCCTTCGCCGGGGTGACGATTCCTTGCAACATGTCATAACTTCGTTGACAAAGTACTGGAAGAGTTCCATTTTCCGAACGGAAACCTCGCGGGGCGTGGAGTTCTCACGCGATGCTTTCCGGATGGATACCAGGCCGGATGCTTGATGTCTAATGACGAAGTCCTTCAGTGTGCCGAGAGGTATCTTTTTCGCAGCATTCACCCGCTGATCTCCATCGGAACGGCAAGCGACCGCTACAGAGGCTGGACCGGTCAGATTTACTCCAAAGAGCTTTACGAGGGGCAAATCAGCAGCCGTACGAACCGAGTTGGAAATAAAAGCTTCCGGGAGGAAGTGCTGCCGGTGGACTCGGTTCGGGAATATTTCCGGCACTTTAAGGTACTCGAAATAGATTACACCTTTTATGCCCCTCTTATCGAAAACGGGGTCCCGACACCCTGTGCCAATACCCTGAAGCAATACTCGATGCGCATGGGGCCTGAAGACAGGGTCTTTTTGAAGGCGCCTCAGATGTTTTTCGCCCAGAAGTTGAGGCGAGGAAAGGACTACGCTCCGAACAAAAACTACCTCGCCTCGGACGCTTTTACCCGGCAATTTTACGAACCGGCGGCCGATCTGCTCGGCCCGAACCTTAAAGGGATAATTTTCGAGCAGGAATATCAAAGGCAGTCCGAGCGCATCCCACCCCTGGAACTAGCAGCCCAACTCGACCGCTTTTTCAGCTCGATTCCCCGTGACCACAGGTACCATGTGGAACTGCGAACCGAGGCATACTACTGCAAACCGGTAATCGATGTTCTGCGAAAACACGGCACGGGACAGATACTTTCACATTGGACTTGGCTCCCTGCCCTCAAAAGGCAGTTTTCAAGGGCCGGAAACCGTTTTATAACCGCTGCGGGCCAGGCCGTCATTCGGCTTATGACGCCAATCGGCATCCGTTACGAGGACGCCTATGCCAAGGCCTTTCCTTTCGACCGGCTCATAGAGGAAATGATCCAGCCCGGGATGATTGCCCAGAC
>Ga0187849_1000938_pt1 | contig 35333 bp, 28 predicted proteins | sample June2016WEW_4_10_2_FD_132412 | JGI IMG/M metagenome (GOLD analysis project Ga0187849, IMG submission 132412) | Peatland microbial communities from SPRUCE experiment site at the Marcell Experimental Forest, Minnesota, USA - June2016WEW_4_100 | ecosystem: Environmental > Terrestrial > Soil >...
CGCTGGCGGCGGTGCAGGCGGCCTATCGCTTCCCATCACTGAGTTTGGAGCAGACTTTCCTTGACGGGAGCGATCTCCTGGTCGCGCTCGGCGATAAGCAAGACTTGGGGAGGTTCTTCGCCGGATGCGGGCAAACGCCATGCGGTCCAATTGGTTACTGCCAGCCCATCTGTGGCACTTCTTCTTTCTGTTCCTTTGACACGGATGCTGTCGCAAGTGGAGTCCAGCAATGCGCGCAGAAGTGATTCAGTGTGTCGCGGTCTTCGGCAGGAACCAAGTCGCAAAGCCGCAGTATCTGTTGGTTCGCTAAGTCTGGATCCAGCGCCTGTTCGAAAGCGGGATTCATCTCGATAATCACTCCCTCGGGGTTACAGCGGGCTGCAGCGATGGGAGCGCGTTCGAAGATGGAACGAAAACCTGTTTCTGCGTTCTCTGTTACGGAAAGCTCTGACCACGGAAATGGAGTGGCGGTGCTCATAGTGATACTGTGCGGTGGAAGAAGTGCCGAAAGGAACCCGAGATGGTCTCCTTGATGCCTCTGTGTTCCCGAAACGGGATTGGCAGTCCCTTGTTTGACTCGCTCCCGGTTTTCGAATCCCACTATAGGAGACCCAATATGACACTGCGAAGGGCAGACGTCACTTAGACCGCGAACAAGCCTGTGGAAAACGAGCAAAGAGGTTTTATTTGTTCGGCTTAAAGGGCAAGGAATTAACTTTGAAGCGGAGCTGGGGCAGGAGTACTAGCTGACTATTCGCTCGAAGCGCTAGTGTATTGCCGATTGGCAACTGAGTTTGGACCGGTGAGCCTGACGGGAGCAGTCAGCCGGAAAGTCAGACGACGACCCTTTTGGACCCAGAAGCTTCTCGGCCCAGCGTCCGATCCCGCTCCAACGGAATCGGCGCTCGACTGCCATGTTCCTTTGGCAAACAGGCTGGACGTCTGGAGAGCTAGTGCGCTGCCGTCGACAGTGATTGTCTTCAAAATCAGCCGGACAAATCCGGGATCGGGATTGAAACCGGGCCGATCGACAGACAGTTGGGCGGACTCTACACATCCGTTAACCGGCGTACCGCGTTCGACGATCGTATCTCCATCAATGGTTACGGGGCCAGCTACTGATGCTGAAAATGCGTCGCCCGCACGGACTCGCGAGATGGGCAGTGAACTCTCCAAGCGGACTGTGATGAGCGTCCCGGCCGGCAGATTGCGCGTATTCGAATGCGATGCCGCTCGAAAGGGAGTACCGCTTCCCGCCTTGCGATCCGCCGGTACTGCCGGGTGCGCACTGTCGTCCGTCGCGTGATCAGGATTTTGGTGGAACGGGAGTTTCTGCTCGGCGGGTGGAGAGGTGATCTGCGTCTGATTGGGAGCATCAGGACGAGCGCATCCTTGGTTGATGCCTACCCCAAGGCACAGAATGAACCAAGCGTACTTGGACTTGGAGCGACCGCGCCTTCGATGGCTCTCCATGCTAAGTATGATTACTCGATCCTCTGTCGGGGGGTAGTGGCAAGTGAAATACCAGATCAGGATTATAAGAATCAGACAGATACAAATATTGTCAGGTCGGCATTATGTAGAAGTTGCCTTCCATCATGCAAAAAAAATCGCGGAGAGCGTGGGGCTCTCCGCGAAGGCCATCGTCCTAAAACTGCGAGTTAGTTGGAACCGCCGCCGGCGTTGGCGCTCTGGGATTCATTTTCCGGTTGCGCAATTACGCCATCAAAGGGAGTTGCCGCCACGTAGCGCCCGTGCACCACGCTGATGCGGCGTAGGGGATAGCCGGAATCCGGCCCACGCTGCCAGGTGCTGCCGCCGTCAGTGCTCTCGAACACGACGCCGGTCTGGCCACTAGTCGCGAGCAGCCGTCTGCGGCTGCCGTCGTAGGCCACCGACGTAATGTCCTTATCAGGCAAACCTGCCATAACATGGTTCCAGCTCTTGCCGAAATCTGGGCTGTGGAAGGCGCCTTCGCGGGTGGCGACGAAGATCTGACCATCCGGCACCACGGTCACGCTGCGAACGTTAATGGGATACGAAGCCAGCCGCGCGGACTGCCAGGCCGCTCCTGAATCCTGGGAAACCAGGACTGCGGAGCGGGTTGCCGACACCACCAGATCGCCCTGAGCCTGCACCGAAACGAAGTCTTTCTCGCCGGCGACCGGGCCGCCCACCCATACTTTGCCGTGATCTTTGCTGGTGAAGAGTCCGGAAGAAGTTGCCGCGAACCAGCGGGTTGATCCGAGATCAGTATCGTTGACGCGGTCTTCCAACACGGAGTGAGTGCTCGTCGTGGAACTCACGGTCTTTTTCTTGCCGCTCTTCAGCGTGACCGTACGCGAAACTGTCTTTGCGATTACAACATCGTTAATGGGATGCCAGGTCGAACTGCCGGGCACGAGTTCAAATACGCCACGGTTGGTTCCGGCGACCAGCGTTCCGCTGCTGGCTTGCTTCAACGTGAATACATCACGGCCGTCCAGGCCTGAGCTCTTCTGCAGCCAGTTTTGTCCGCCATCGTGAGAGAAAAACACGCCGCCGAACTCGCGGTCGTTTACCAAGCCGATGTAGAGCGTGTTGGGTTCTTTGCTGTCCGCCAGAATGGCGCTCACATAACGATGAGAATATCCATGGTTGGACGGAGTAAATGTTGCTGCGGAGTCGTCGCTGGCGAGCACGCCGCTGCGATCCGTCGCCAGCAATACATGCTGCGAATTGCGCGGATCGATGAGGACATCATTAACCACCACTTCGGGATTGCTCACCCGCTTCCAGTTCTTGCCCTCGTCAACACTCTTCCACAAACCCTCAGTCGTGCCGGCATAAACGATCGCCGGATTGCTGGGATCCTGCTTCAGCACGCGGGTTCGCCGCGCCGTGAAGGGAATGCCCTTGATCTTCTCGAACTGATCGCCACCGCTGACGCTTTTGTAAATGCCGGAGCAGGCGCTGGCGAAGACTTCGGAAGGATTGGCAGAGCTGACGATGATCGAGAAAACGTCAGAGTCATCGACCATCCCTTTGTTGATGTGCTGCCAGTTGGCGCCACCGTCGCTGGTCTTCCACGCCAGGTGCCAGGTTCCGGCGTAGACGACATTGGGATCTTTGGGATCGACGGCGATGGATTCGATGTTCTTGACGATACCGTCGTTGGGGGAAATCCGCTGCCAGGCATTGCCACCATCGGTGCTGCGGTAGACGCCATCGAGCGCACCGGCGACCACAACCTTGCTGTCGGAAGCTGAAACTGCCATGGCGCGTACGGATTTGCCATGCATGGCCGGCAGAACTTCCCAATCCTTGCCGCCATTGTGGGTGCGGAAAACGTCGCCGGCATTCTGATCCTGCACGCTCCAGGCGGAAACGAAAATACTTCTGGAGTTCTGCGGATCGAAGGCGATGTGATCGAGCACATAATCATCGCCGCTGCCAAGTTTGGCAAATCTCGACCAGTTGTGGCCGCTATCGTCGGAGACGAAGATCACGCCCGTGCTGGTGCCCAGGAAGATCCGGTTCGGATTCTGCGGATCATAGGCCAGACTGCGGACATCGCCACCGTCAGGACCCAGAACGGTCCACTGACGGGTCCCCGCAGCAAACGCACATATGGAAGCCAACATCAACACTGTCAGCGACTTAAGCCATGCAGATTTCATAACGATTTTCTCAGCCCCACATTCGAAAGAGTTTAGACGCGACAGCTAGCCTGACAGGCTGAACCACCCCCCGGCAAGTTACTGAAGTCCACGCGAAAAAAGGCCGGTCGCTTTCGCGGACCGGCCCTTTCACTCCGTTTCCGAGGCTACTGCGCTTTCTTGGCAGCCTTCTTGGCCGCCGGCTTGGGATGATCCGGAACTGCCTTAACCTTGGATTCATCCACGGGTTGAGTGCCGGTCGAGTCGAAGGTCGCGCCCGAGGGCACAATCCAGTACTCGGCGGTCTTGGTGCCACCGCTGCCGGTGCGCACTTCGATACGGCTTGGATCAATGTGTTGCTGGGCTTCGCCCTCCGTCAGATAGAACTTGGAATCGACGGCGCGTTCGCCCGCCAGATTCTTGCGCTTCTCAGTTGGCTCAGCGTTGCCCACAATCACCAGCTTGCTATCGGGGTTCTGCTGCAGGTTCTTGGCTACGTCGTCCAAGATGGCCTTGCAGGTGTTGTCGACGCGCCAGGGCTTCTTCTCGTTGGGGAAGTCACACTGGCTCAGCTTGGCAGCCTGCGGCGGCGGCGGCGGCGGATTTTCCACCGTCGCTTGCGTCGAAGCCTGACCGGTCAACCCGCGCGAGTCGGTGCACGTAGCACTGACCGTGATGGTTCCCGGCGCTGCTCCGCCGGTGGAGAGGGTCGCCGTGTTGCCACTGCCAGAGACCGTTCCGCTGCTGGCTGTCCAGCCCGATACGGTTACAGGAACGCCATCTGGACTGGTGCAGCTACAGGTTACCGTCACGCTTGCGCCGGCCTGCACGCTCGACGGACTAGCCGAGCAACTCATGGTCGGCGGATTTTTCGGCGGCAACGGCTTGATGGTGTAGTTCGCCGAGCAGCTCGCCTCATTGTTGGTCTTTGCCTTCGCATCCGTCACGTGAGCCGTGACCGTGTAACTGCCGGGAGCCGCGTTAGCGGTATCGATCTGCGCGGTTGTGTCCTTGCCGGTGACCTGACCTCCGTTACCGGTCCAGGCATACGTGACCGTGTGCTTGGGGTTAAAGTTGCTAGCAGTGACAGTTGCTGTGATGGGCTCACCCACCATGACTTCTGTCGGCTGCACGGAGCAACTCGCTGCCGGCGTTACCGCAGGCGCGCCACCCCAACTGAAAACGAGACCGGTGCGCAAGCGGACACCTTCAAACGAAGGACGCCCCAGGCTGGGAAAATCCGAGGCGGCAAACTCGTTGTAGTTGTGATGCCCCCAGACGTAGTCGGCTTCGAACAGACGAAACGCGAGCCACTTCTTGATCGGCAAATCCATGCCGCCGCCCAGGATAGCTCCGATTCCGTTCTGTGCGTTAAGGCCGCTTACGGACACCCGATTTAAACTTATCAGAGTGTGCAGGAAGTAATTTGCCCCGTCGGTGCGCCAGATGAAACGAGGGCCGATCGATCCGGTCGTCTCGTAATTGGAGCTTCCCCAGTTATGACCGAGGTCTGCCTCAAAACCCCAATGTGGGTCGAAGTTGTAAGTGAGTGCGCTCCCGAATCCGGCAGACATGTCGGGAACATTGAATCCCGTCGGGTTGTTGTAATCACCGAAAGGCGTGGGTACCGTGCCGCCTGGATGCAGCCATTGATATCCCACAAATAAGTCCCACTTTGGATTCGAGTCACTCTGCGCGAACGCGGAGCTCGAGATCAGTGATACGGCGAGGACAATAAACAGGCCGATCACCACACGGCCTTTGCTGAACTTAGAACAAAGTGACATTACTTTCCTCCATATATCGATACGCGGTTCACCTGCACATAGGGTCCGAAGGCCGCGTCAAGAAAAACATTGCAGGAATCAGTAGCTCAAGAAATTGGACCTCTATTTTCGGAACCCGCAATTCTAACCCACGGCAATCTCAAAGCGAAAGGGTGATTTCAACAAATTACCAGTCCTTTGGTGGACTTTACGATTCTCTCTCACTCAGCCTTCGTCTCAAATTGATATGGAATCGAAGCAATTCGGGCGTGGGCCGGTCGAAGAGCCGGCGGGTCGCGGATTTTCCGGACCTTGCTCCACAGGAAGCTAGCCGAGTATGGTTGTAGTCTCGGTGGCTGCGACTGTCAGAGGTTACCTACCGGAGAAGTGGGCAAGAACCAAGGGATGAACCACGAAAGAATACTAATTGTTGAGGACGAAGAGAACGAGCGCACGGGCTTGGCCGAGTTAGTTACGTCTTGGGGCTACCGCACAGAAACCGCTGGCGATGGGCAGGAGGGCCTGCAGAAAGCGACGCAATGGACTCCCTCGATCGTAATTACGGACCTCAAGATGCCACGCATGGGTGGCCTTGAACTTCTGGAACGGCTGGCAGAGCAAACTCAGGCCATGGCCGTAATCCTGGTGACCGCGCAGGGCACAATCGACAGCGCGGTTCAAGCCATGCGCTTGGGGGCCTACGACTACATCACCAAGCCGATCGACACACACCGACTGCGCGCCATGCTGCAGAATGCATCTGCTTTGCTTGGCACGCGCGCCGAACTTGAAAGTGCGCGCCGGAAGTTGCGCGATTCGGGATCCCTGGGCGAACTACGGGGGACGTCGCGCAAAATGCAGGAGATCTTCCGCCTGATCGAACTGGTCGCTCCCAGCACTGCGTCGGTATTAATCACAGGTGCAAGCGGCACCGGCAAAGAACTGGTGGCTCGCACCATCCACCAACTCAGTCCACGCCGGGAGCGGCCTTTTGTCGCCATCAATTGCGCGGCCATTCCGGAAACGCTGATCGAAAGTGAAATCTTCGGTCACGAGAAGGGGGCTTTCACGGGAGCCTTGGAGCGCCGCACGGGATCCTTCGAACTGGCCGAAGGGGGCACGATATTGCTCGACGAAATCGGGGAAATGCCCGTCGGCACACAGGCTAAGTTGCTGCGCGTGCTCGAGGACCATAAGTTACGGCGTCTGGGGAGTAAGGTGGAAACGTCGCTGGATGTTCGCGTACTCGCGGCCACGAACAAGGTTCCGGACGACGCCGTTGCCTCGGGAGAATTGCGCAGTGATCTCTATTACCGGCTGAATGTATTCAACATTCATATGCCTCCGTTGCGTGAACACAAGGAGGATATTGCTGATTTGGTGCAGCTTCTGGTTTCGGAAATGAGCACGAAGCACGACCGCAAAGTTGCCGCCGTCAGCGAAGCGGTGCTGAATTTGTTCAACAACTACACCTGGCCGGGCAATGTCCGTGAGTTGCGCAACACAATCGAGCGGGCCGTAATCGTCTGCGACAGTGGCATGATTGAGACCAAGCACCTGCCTCCCGGGTTCGGCCATGCCATCCTGCGCACCAGCGCCCATGATCCGGATGCGATCCGCCTGGGCGTGGGCACCACAGTGGGTGAGGCGGAGAAGATGTTGATCCTCAAAACGCTGGAGTCCACCAGCAACAACAAGACGAAGGCTGCGGAAATTCTCGGCATTAGCTTGAAAACCCTTCATAATAAGCTTAAGGAATACGGCAGCAGCACAGCAGATGGGGATTCGGGTAAAGAGGAAGCTGAGCGAAGTGGCCAGTGATCAGTGGTCACTGGCCAGTGGTTAGTGAAGGGCCCTAGAATTCATCTTTGAGCGTTTCAGCCCCGCTTCAAACGCCGCTGCTTCGAATGATCACTGGCCACTAGACACTTTGTTTAAATCATGCGACGCAAAGTCATTATCGTGCTCGCCATCACCCTCATGGTCACCGTGATCGCGGCTATCTCCTCGTATCTTTACGTCTCGGCGTTTCTTCGCCAGAGCGTCAACAACACTTACGACAGCGTTTACCGGCTGACTCAGCAACTGGCCTATTTCGCCGAGAATGACCTGCCGGATCTGAGCAGCACGCGCATCGACACCGATGATCCGGCGGCCGTGCGGCGCGCGCTGGCCGAATATCTGCCGATGGATACGAATCTGCAGAACAATCTCGAATCGGAGGTTGCGCTTTGGCCCAACATCTATGACATTTCGGTGGTCGATGCGAACGGTAAAGCATTGCTCCATTCGAATGCACAGCTGGCCGGTAAGCAAATTCCGCAGAGGCCAGATTTTCGCAGCGTCACGACTGCTCGCTTCCGCGAACAACTTCGTCTGGTGTACCAACCTACCGCAGTCTACGACGTAAGTTACCCGCTGCAACTGAACGGAGAACCCTTTGGCACGATCCGCATCGGCGTTTCTACGGCCTTAGTGAAGGACGAACTCGAGCCTCGCCTGATGCGCGCCCTTTATTTTTCGATTGCAGCGATCTTTGCCTCACTGTTGCTCGCGGCGATGATCTCAAACGTGGCTCTCGGGCCCCTGAAAGAGATCAACCGCAACCTCGATAGCGTAAGCCTGGGGGCGACCGAGGAGCTTTCGGGGAACGAGTCGGAACATGATGAATTCGGGCTGGTCACGCTGAAGATCGCCAATCTGGGCCGGCAGATGCGAGACACCAAGGAAATCTTTTCCGCGCTGAAAGACAATGTGGATCAACTCATGTCCAAGCTGCAAGATGGCTTGGTGCTCTTCACGCGCGACTCTCGCGTGGTGTTAGTGAGTGCTCCGGTAGAACGATTTCTCGGCAAGCCGCGCGGAGAAATGTTGGGTCGAACTGCGGGGGAGATTTTTTCTCGCGATTCTTCCCTGGGGGCGATGGTGCTCGACGCTTTCGAGCGGAAGCGTCCGCTCCTGCAACGCGAGTTCAGCGCAGCCGGTGGCAGGCGCGTCCAAGTGTCTATGGATTTTGTTCAGGAAAAGGGCACGCAGATCGGAGCGCTGCTGATCATGCGCGATGCCGAATCGGTGCGACGCATTGGAGACGAAATCGAGATGTCCCGGCGGCTCTCGGCCAGTGGACGGGTTACGGGCGGCGTGGCTCATGAAGTCAAGAATCCCATCAACGCCATCGTGCTCCACTTTGAGCTCTTGCAGAACAAGCTGGCGCAATTGGATCCCGACACCCGCCGGCACATGGACATCATCGGCAGCGAGATCCAGAGGCTCGATCGAGTGGTGCAAACCCTTGTCGACTTCATGCGCGCCCGCGAGTTGCACCTGGTGGAGGTGGACCTCCGACGTTTGCTCGAGGACGTTGCGCTGCTCGCCGCTCCTGACGCGGAGCAACACGGTGTCAACATCAGGCGCGAAATGTCCAGAGAGCCGCTGCCCATCAAGGCGGATCTTGACTTGATGAAGCAGGCGCTGCTCAACGTGGTGCTTAACGGAGTGCAGGCCATGCCCCAGGGAGGCCCGCTCACCATCTCGGCACACCGTGACCGCAATTTGGTGATTGCCGAGATCTCTGACCGGGGCGTTGGCATTGCGCAACAGATGCATGACAAGGTTTTTGAGCTTTACTTCACCACCAAGAAGGACGGCAACGGCATTGGGCTCGCGCAGACTTACCAGATCCTAGACTGGCATCACGGGTCTGTAGAATTTGAATCGACGGAAGGTGAAGGTACAACGTTCCGGTTCCGGATTCCCTTGGCTGATTCGAGTCTCGAGTCCGAGCACGATACGCCTGTCCACTTCGAGACCGAGATGACGGAACCGAGAGCTTGATTTCTCCCGCAACGCGCCGAGGCGTAAAATTTTAGACAGTTTAGCCGCATCGGATTGAATGATGACTCTGGCCGCAATCCTCTTGGTTTCTTTTCTAACTCTGGCTGGTCCCAGCCTGGGATCCCCGCCAGCGCAGCAAGGCTCAGCGGCACAGGATGCGGGCAGCTCTTCGGGATCTCAAGCACAAACGCCACCGATGCAGAGTGCAAATCCTGCGCCAGTTTCTCCCTCTGGGCAACCACAGAATTCCCCTAGTCCAGCCAACCCCTCTCCCCAGCACCGCCGGCATCACAAGAAAACCGCAGTTCCAGATTGCTCAAATTCGGCACCTGCGCTGAACCCACCCGGCGTCGTGAATCCGCCGAGTTCAACCAATACGGAGTCTACGAATATTGCCCCAGCCGATGGCCGTTCCCCCCAGCCTGCATCCAACCAGCCTGCTGAGACCAATGCCGGCGCGGCGGCGGCGAAACCCTGCCCGCCTCCGAAAGTGGTCGTCAAGAACGGAGGATCTGACGAGCCCACCGTGCAACTCAAAGGGAACACCACGGCGGAACAGGCATCGCAGGAGCGCTCCACCACAGAGCAACTCACTGCGGCGACCGAAGGAAACCTGATGAGGATCGCGGGACGTCAGCTCACTCCAAGCCAGCAGGAGATGGTGAATCAGGTCAAGGAGTTCATGGAACAGTCAAAGAAAGCCATCGCCGCGGGAGATTTGGAGCGCGGCCATAATCTTGCCATGAAAGCTCGCTTGCTTTCTGACGAGTTGGTCAAGCCCTCAGGGGGTACCTTGTGATTCTCAGTTGGTGAAGTGAGTGATTTCGTCAACTATCAATAAAACAATTAAGTGACGGGGAAGAACCTTTCAGCTGCATGGAACTACCATGCACCGGCCGACCACTTCGGTGAAGAGGGTCGGTCACGGCTCGTAATTTTGAAGTCGAGCTGACCTAGCTTGGCAAATTTTTTTCACTTTTTAATCATCCCGTAATGTTCGTGCTCTAGCATCGGCCAAAGCTGTAGTACCCCTCGCCTTCCATGGGAAAGGAAAAAAGGCCTATGCGTCAATTGTTGTCTGTATGCCTCGTCTCGGCCATGGTTACCGGGCCAGTGCTGACACCGGTAGCAAACGCCGCCAACGTCAAAACAGCTACGCCGATCAAACACATCGTGATCATCTTCGGGGAAAATCGATCTTTCGACCACTATTTCGGTACGTATCCGAACGCGTTGAACCCTAAAGGAGAACCGCAATTTCACGCGCTTCCGAACACGCCAACCGTAAATGGATTGAGCAACGCCCTCTTGAACAACAATCCCAACCTCAACCCGCTCAATGGTAGCGGCGCAGCCAACCCGTTCCGCTTCGATCGCTCTCAGGCGAACACGCAAGACATGGACCACGATTACACGCCCGAACAGTTGGCCTTCGACGGTGGCGCGATGGATTTGTTCCCCGCCAACACTGGCAGTGCAGGTCCTCCTCCCGACGCTCCGCCGGCAGTCGTGCTTACCACAGGCCAAGTGATGGGCTACTTTGATGGCAACACTGTCACCGCGTTGTGGAACTATGCTCAACACTATGCGATGAGCGACAACTCCTATAGCACCAACTTCGGTCCCTCCACGGTCGGCGCGATCAATTTCATTTCGGGCCAGACCAATGGTGTCGTGAAACACATCAACGGCACTGGTGGGCTGGTAGCGGATGGGAACGGCGGACTGACGTTGATCGGCGATCCTGATCCTCTCAACGACGTGTGCTCCGGCGGCGGAACCCAGGCACAGATGGGCGGAAAGAATATCGGCGACCTGCTCAATGCAGCCGGTATCACCTGGGGTTGGTTCGGCGGAGGTTTCAATCTGAACGTCGTAAATCCGGACGGCAGCACCGGCTGCAATCGCCAGTCAACTTCGGCAATCGTCGGTACGCAGGGGGATTACGTTCCACATCACACACCGTTCCAATACTACGCATCGACGGCGAATCCTACCCATGCACGGCCGAGTTCGGTAAAGACGATTGGCTATTCGGGCGACCCTGCCAATCACGACTACGACGTCGAAGATTTCTTTGCCGCGGTTCAGGCCGGGAATTTCCCGGCGGTAAGTTTCTTGAAAGCGATCTCCATTCACGACGCCCATCCTGGGAATTCAGATCCTCTGGATGAGCAGGAATTCGTGGTGAAGGTAGCAAACTTCCTGCAGGGCCAACCGGAGTGGGCCAACACAGCGTTGGTTCTGCTCTATGACGATTCGGACGGCTGGTACGATCATCAACTCGGCCAGATCGTAAATTCATCGAAGAGTCCCGCTGATGCTCTCACCGGTCCGGGAAGCTGCGGAAGTGGCGCCACCGCACTGCCCGGTATCAATCCAGCTACCACGCACGCTCAAGGCCGCTGCGGATACGGTCCTCGGCAACCGCTCCTCGTCATCTCCCCATGGGCGAAGCACAACTTCGTGGATCATTCGGCCACCGATCAAACCTCGGTCATTCGCTTCATTGAGGACAATTGGCTCGGCGGTCAGCGGATCGGGCAAGGATCGTTTGACGGGATCGCAGACTCGATCATCTCTTTGTTCGACTTTCGGCAAACTGTGACCAACGATCTGTACATCCTCAACGAAAACACAGGCGAGCCCGTGAACACTGGCTCGTCCAACTAACGCGCACCCCTGCGGATGCGCTGACCGGAAATCACGATTAGGACAACGGCAAGGCATGTGCGGAGCTTCAGCCCACCTGCCTTGCCGTTGTTGTATGCTTGCCCGAAAGGTATGTGGTGATTACCCGCCGAAAATTCCTGCAGCGAACAAGCCTGCTGGCTACAACGCTAGCGACTGGCAAGAGCGGGCTAATGAACGCGATGGCGCACGCCTTGCCTACCATGGCCCCGGCGCTTGATGTCAGCACTCTGACACAGTTTGTGGACCCTCTTCCGATTCCTGAAATCGCGCAGCGTCAAGGATACCGGCCCAGTCCAACCGATCGAAAGCTGAGCGTCCCGTTTTATCGGATCCAAGCCCAGCCCATCGCCAGCAAAGTTCACCGCGATCTGCCGCCTACGAGGTTCTGGAGCTTTGGTTCCTCTACCCCCGGTCCGACATTCGAGACGCGCTCCGGTGAATCTCTGCTGGTGGAATGGGTGAATGCTCTTCCCAGCGAACATTTCCTGCCCATGGACCATACCATTCACGGGGCCGAGGCCGACAAACCTGCCGTCCGCACCGTGGTGCACTTGCATGGAGCGAAAACAGGACCCGAGAGCGACGGGTATCCGGAAGACTGGATGGTGCCCGGGAAATCCTCGCTCTACTACTACCCCAACCAGCAGGATGCGGCCATGCTCTGGTACCACGATCACGCGCTGGGGATTAATCGCCTGAATGTCTACGCAGGATTGTTGGGAGCGTTTTTCATTCGAGACGGTGTGGAGGAGGCGCTCAATTTGCCCAAGGGCAAATGCGAGTTACCACTCATCCTTTATGATCGACTGTTGACACGAGATGGTCAGCTTCTTTATCCCGTTTCGCCCGATCCACAAGCTCCCTGGGTTCCGGAGATCTTTGGCAATGCCATTCTGGTCAACGGAAAACTCTTTCCTTATCTCGATGTCGAGCCAAGACGATATCGATTCCGCGTCCTGAATGCTTCCAATGCCCGCTTCTACAACTTATCGCTTGCCAGCGATGTGCCGTTTCATCAAATCGGAACGGACCAGGGTTTATTGCCAACACCGGTTCCGCTCACGAGCCTTGAGATCGCTCCGGGGGAACGCGCCGATCTTGTCGTCGACTTCAGTGAGCATCTAGGCGCGCAATTGGTTCTCAAGAACGACGCTTTCATTGTCATGCAATTTCGCGTCTCTGCAAAGAAAGTGACTGAAACAAGTTCATTGCCTCCAGCCTTGCGGCCGGTGCTAAGAATCCCAGAATCGCGAGCCGTGCAGACACGCCTGTTAACGCTCGATGAGTATGTCAACAAGGCGGGCAATCCAGTTATGTTGCTTCTGAATGCCTCCCACTGGAAGATGCCGGCTACGGAAAAGCCGGTGCTGGGATCGACTGAAATCTGGACGCTGATCAATCCCACGAACGACTCCCATCCCATTCATCTGCACCTCGTGCGCTTCCAAATCCTCGACCGCCAACCCTACGAACCATGGCTGTTTCAAACCAAGCGTGAGTTACACTTCCTTGGCCCGCCGGAACTCCCCGACCCGAATGAGGCGGGCTGGAAGGATACGGTACGCGCCCACTCTAAAATGGTCACTCGGATTATTGTGCCGTTTGAAGGCTTTGCCGGGCGTTATGTATGGCACTGCCACATCCTCGAGCACGAAGATAATGAAATGATGCGCCCTTATGAGGTAATTGCCGCAGTCTAACGAGGGTAGAAACCACCCAGTCCCTCAGTCTGCGGGCATAGGAGCGGGGCGCACCACCGCGGGACGGGTTTTCGCAACAACGGGGCTCTCCGCCGGAATCTCCAGCCACTTGCGGACTTCGGGCAGGGCTTGCCGCATGGCTACTTCACCGAAGCGAATCAATTCGCCGGCGCGTTTGAAATCGTCGTAGGCGAAGCCGGCAACGTCGGGCTCGACGATCACGTCTGCTGCACCTCGCCAGAGATGGCTCATCTGGTCCTGGGCAATGGCGAAAGATTGTCCAATCACATCAAAGAGATGCCGCGGTGCGCCGTTTTTCGACCACTGTCCCTTCAAGTGCACCGCCACCACCCGATCCGCGCCCATTTCGTGCAGCGGCCCTGCGGGCACGGGATGGGAGAGCATGCCATCCACCAGCCAGCGTCCCCGAATGTTTACCGGCAAGAACATGCCGGGATAGGCGCAACTGGCGCGTACGGGATCGATGATTGAACCGGAATGAAAAACCACGCCTTCGCCGGTATTGAAGTCGGTTGCGGTCACACCGAGAGGAATGCGCAACTCCTCGAAAGTCTTCACTTTCAAAATGCGGGTGAGGAACGACACCATGCGGTCGTTCGAAGCGAAGCCGTAGCGTGAGACGGTCCAGCGGGCGAACGTGGTGAAACGAACGGACTGCGCAACTTTTTCGAGCTCTTCGATCGAGAGTCCGCTGCAGTAGGCGGCACCGATGAGCGCGCCTACACTGGTCCCGGCGACGATGCGGAGTGGAATACCTTCTTCTTCGAAAACCTTCAGCACGCCGATGTGGGCCATACCGCGGGCAAAGCCGCCACCGAGCGCCAGACCGATCTTAGGAATTCGTGGTTCAGGCGCTGCGGCCTTGCGCGAGAGTTCCCGCCCAAAAGCTTGCACAGACCGGACGATCCTGCCAATGCTTTTCACCGCTACCCCACATGCCCGGTTACCCAGGCACCCACATTCAGGCTCCACTTCGAACCTATTGTGTAAGATGCCACAAGCGCCGTTTCTGCTACAGGGCCCGATCGTGCCATTCTTACATTATTTCTGAGACGGAGGTACTGCAGGGGTAACTTAGGTTGCTGCCGTCCGCGCGCCGCAGATCGTGACTAACTCTTGTTGCTCTGCTAACTTACAGTCATGGCGCGGGAAATTTCTGCGGGCGGGGTGGTCATCCGGAAACGGGATGAAGTTTGGTGGATGGCCGGTATTGAGCCAGCCGGCGAACAGTCCAGAACTGCGGCCGACCGACCCGGACCTACCGGAAGAAAGGCAAAGTCAGTGCTGGCGCTGCCCAAGGGCCTGGTGGATCCCGGCGAGAAGCCGCTCGAAACCGCGCTAAGAGAAGTGCATGAGGAGACCGGCGTGATCGCTGATCTGATCACGAAGCTCGGCGACATCAAGTACGTTTATTCGCGTAGTTGGGGCGACGGTGAACGGGTGTTCAAGATCGTCAGTTTCTATCTGATGGGCTATCGCTCCGGCCGCATCGATCAGATCAACCCGGAAATGCGAATTGAAGTGGCGCGCGCCCTTTGGGTTCTCCTAGATGATGCTCCGAAGCTGCTGGCCTACCAAGGCGAAAAACAAATGGCCCAGCGCGCGCTGGAGTATGTGGTGGCACATCCTGAACTTTAAGCACAAGGCGGCTGCGAATTTCTTTGAGCGCGGCTTCATCCCGCATAATACTTCTATGCCACTTTGTGAAGCTCTGCGTCGCGCGCTTCTGTCCGCGTCATTGATTCTGTGCCTATCAGTTGTGCTCCCGCCATTGGCTGCCAAAAGCCACCCCGCTCCTGGTCTGGATCCCGGCTATGTCCCAGCCCTCGCCGCTGCCGATCATTTCTTGCAGGCGTGGCAGTCCGGCGACACCGAGAATGGGATTGCGCTGCTCACGAGTCGCGCCAAGGAAGCGGCTACCACGGATGTGATCGAGAGATTCTTTTCCAACTCTGCCGCCTCCGCCTATGAAATCGGTCGTGGCAAGTTGCTGAAGCACCGACGCTATGAGTTCCCAGTGGTGCTGGTCAGTACTGCGAAAAATAACCACATACGCCGCCTATTTTCCAGCATTGTGATTGTGGACACTGGCAACAATGACTGGGCGGTGGATAAACTGCCATAGGGAGACAGATTGGCGATTGCCAATTTTCAATTGTCGATTGAATGCGGGAGCCTACAGTTTTTCAATTGGCAATCGGAAGTTGGAATTGACAATCTCTGCGTTCCTCTCTGTCCCCCTGTGGTTAAGAGGTTTTCTATCGAGGCTAGATCATGAAACGCATTAATAAAGTCGCCATCCTCGGCGCCGGAACCATGGGCGCCCGTATCGCCGCACACTTTGCCAACGCTGGCGTCCCCAGCTACCTGTTCGATATTGTGCCGCCTGACGCCGATGCTCCTGCCCGTAACAAGATTGCTGCCGCCGGGCTCGACGCCGCACGAAAATCGAAGCCCGCGGCCTTCATGGATCCTTCGCTCGCCCGTTTCGTTACCGTCGGCAACTTTGACGACGATCTCAAGAAGCTGGCTGAGGTCGACTGGATCATCGAAGCGGTCGTCGAAAATCTCGACATCAAGCGGGCGCTGCTGCGCAAAGTGGAAGCCATTCGCAGGCCCGGAACCATTGTCACCACCAACACCAGCGGGCTGCCCGTAGGAAAGATCGCGGAGGGCTTCTCCGATGACTTCCGCTGGGCCTGGTTCGGGACGCACTTCTTCAATCCGCCGCGCTACATGCGGCTGCTCGAACTCATTCCTACGCCAGAAGCCGACCGCGCCGCAATCGACGCCGTAGCGCACTTCTGCGACGTGCGCCTCGGCAAGGGCGTCGTGCTCGCCAAGGATACGCCCAACTTCATTGGCAACCGCATCGGCACATTCTCAGTATTGAATGTGATGCGACTGATGCAGGAGATGGACCTCGGCATCGAGGAAGTGGACGCGCTGACGGGACAGGCCGTGGGCTGGCCGAAGTCGGCGACGTTCCGCACGATTGACCTGGTCGGGTTGGACATTCTGGGTCACGTGGTTGGCAATATGACGTCGAACGTCCACGACGAACGCAGCGACCTGCGCTTACCGGACTTCTTCACTCAGATGCTCCAACGCAAATGGCTGGGCGACAAAACCAAAGGCGGCTTCTACAAGAAGGCGAAGGGTCACGATGGCAAGGAAGACGAGCGCCTGGCTCTGAATTGGAAGACCCTCGAATACCATCCACGGCAGAAGCCGAAGTTCGCCGCACTCGACATGGCGAAAACCATCGAAGACACCGGCGCGCGCCTGCGCACGTTGCTCGGCCTCGAAGGCGGCGGTCCGCAGAAGGGCGATAAAGCCAGCCAGTTCCTGTGGTCAGCACTCTCCGATTTGTGGACCTACTCCGCCAACCGCGTGCCTGAGATTTCCGATTCGATCGTTGAGATCGATCGCGCTATGCGGCTCGGCTTCAACTGGGAGCTCGGACCGTTCGAGCTTTGGGATGCAGCTGGCGTCGAAGCCACGGTCGCACGCATGAAAAAAGAAGGCAAGCCGGTGGCCGCGAATGTCGAAAGACTTCTCGCCGCCGGACGAAAAAACTGGTACACGGACGATCCGAAATCACCCTCCGGCCGTAAGTATTGGGAATTAGGAACCGAGGATTGGGAGCCCGTGCAGGTTCCGGCGGGCGTGTGGTCGGTCACCGTCGCAAAGAAATCTAACGGAGTGGTGAAGAACAATTCCGGTGCGTCGCTGGTCGATCTCGGGGACGGCGTGGGCTGCATTGAGTTTCATAGCAAGATGAACTCGCTGGGTGCCGACATCATCAGCTTGATCCTGCAAACGCTGAAACCCGGTGGCCCAGGCGACGCTTTCGACGCGTTTGTCATCACCAACGACGCAACGAACTTTTCCGTCGGCGCCAACCTCATGTTGCTGCTCATGAGCGTGCAGGAAGAAGAGTGGGACGACGTGGACCTCGCCATCCGCCAGTTCCAGGGCATGACGCAGGCCATCAAGTTCTCGCCGAAACCAGTTGTGTCCGCGCCCTTCGGGCTGTGTCTGGGTGGCGGGACAGAAATCTCGCTGCACGCCGCGGCACGCCAACCGCATGCCGAGCTTTACACGGGCCTGGTCGAAGTGGGCGTTGGCCTGTTACCCGGCGGCGGAGGCTGCAAGGAAATGCTGCTGCGCGCCGTCGATGGTGCTGTTGCGGCGCGCGGCGGCAAAGTCTCCGGCGACGCCCTGGCCGGATCCATCGAGATGCTGGAAGCTATGAAGCGGGCGTTTGAAACGATTGCCACTGCGAAGGTTGCCACCTCCGCACACGAGGCCCGCGCCCTCGGCTTCCTCAACGACGGTGACCGCATCAGCATGAATCGTGAGCGCGTGCTCTCCGACGCCAAGACGCGCGTCCTCGAACTTGTGCGCGCGGGATATGAGCCACCCATCCCGCGCACCGACATTCCCGCTCCGGGCGAGAGTCTCTTAGCTACGCTCAAGATGGGCGTCCACATGATGCGCCAGGGCGACTACGTCACTGACTACGAAGTGAAACTGGGTGGCAAGATCGCCGAAGTCCTCTGCGGCGGCATCGTCACGCCGGGGACCCTGGTGAGTGAGCAGTACATCCTGGATCTGGAGCGCGAGGGATTCAAATCACTCTGCGGCGAGAAAAAAACGCAGGAACGAATTCAGTACACGCTGAAGACGGGGAAGACGCTGAGGAACTAGGGTTCGAGCCTGAGATCGAATGTTTCAAAATCAATCTCTCAGGCTAGCCAGTAGCCAACTCCATGTTCCGCATATGCCAGATTTGAAGAGCATCGCAAAAGCGCCTTGCTTTTGCGGAGGAAATTCAATGAGACGAGCGCTACAATTGATGCTCATGCGAAGACTTGTACCAGCGGTCGCCATAATGATGGGCTTCTTTGTCTTGGGATGCACGCTGGGCGCTGCTCAATCAGCCGCGCAGAATGAACCTGCGCCTGACGTTCCGGATGCGATTCAGGCGCCAGCGGGACTCGAAGTTGTGGTGTACGCGCATGCGACTGGATCTCAGATTTACGCCTGCCAGGCCGTGGCTGACGGCAAATTTAGTTGGACACTCAAGGGGCCCGACGCGGAGTTGCGGGACCGGAAAGACAAAGTGATCGGACATCACTTCGCCGGTCCCACGTGGAAGTTGACCGACGGCAGTGAAGTCACTGGGAAAGCCGTGGCCCACGTCGATGCGCTGGATGCCGAGTCGATTCCGTGGCTGCTGGTCAACGTTGTGAGCCATGCGGGGAACGGCCTGCTCAGCAGCGTGACGACGATTCAGCGGGTTCACACGCACGGCGGCCAGCCTCCGGCCGAGGGCTGCGATGCCGCGCACCGGGACGCAGAAGTGAAGAGCAGTTACACAGCGGATTATTATTTTTACGCTCCGGCCAAGTGAAGCTCGTGCTGGATGCCAAGCATCGAATAAAGCGAAAGAGGTAACCGAGGACCGAGGCCTTTTATGCGAGAAGTCATCCTGGCATCTTCTGTTCGAACCCCCGTGGGGCGCGCCTTCAAGGGCACGCTCCGCGCTACCCGTCCCGATGAACTGGCTGCGGTCGCCATCAAAGGTGCGCTGGAGCGCGTGCCTCAACTCGACGCCAAGGAAATCGAAGACGTCATCCTCGGCTGCGCCATGCCCGAGGCCGAGCAAGGGATGAACGTGGCCCGCATTGCCTCGCTGCGGGCTGGGCTACCGGTCGAAGTTTCGGCGCTTACCATCAACCGCTTCTGCTCTTCGGGCTTGCAGGCGATTGCGATGGCGGCCGAGCGCATCATGAGCGGCGGCGCGGAGGTGATCGTTGCTGGTGGCACTGAATCCATGTCGATGATTCCGATGGGCGGTCACAAAGTTTCGCCCAACCCCTGGCTCGTGGACCATTATCCTGATGCCTATTTGAACATGGGGCTTACCGCCGAGAGAGTGGGCCACCGCTTCGGCATCACACGCGAAGCGGCAGACGAATTCTCCTTCCGCAGCCATCAAAAGGCGCTGGCTGCAATCCAAGCTGGCAAGTTCGATGAGGAAGTTGTGGCCGTGCCGGTGAGCTTTACGACTCCGAATGGATCGAAACCGAAGCGGCGGGAGATTGTTTTTAAAGTGGACGAAGGCCCGCGCGCCGACACTTCGCTCGAAGCCTTGCTGTCGCTGAAGCCCGCGTTTCACGTCAAGGGCACAGTGACCGCAGGAAATTCTTCGCAGATGTCCGACGGCGCGGCGGCCGCGGTGGTGATGTCCGCCGAACGCGCGAAAGCGCTAGGCATCAAACCGCTGGCGCGCTACGTTTCGTTCGCGACGGCTGGATACAAGCCCGAAGAAATGGGACTTGGCCCAGTGTTCGCGATTCCGAAAGCGTTGAAGATGGCAGGGCTAAAGCTTACAGATATCGACGTGATTGAGTTGAACGAGGCCTTCGCCGCGCAATCCCTGGCTGTCATCCGAGAAGCCGGACTCGATCTGGAGAAAGTCAATCCTAACGGCGGAGCGATCGCCTTGGGACATCCGCTGGGGTGTACCGGAGCGAAGCTGACAGCAACGATCATCCGCGAACTCAAGCGCCGCAACGGACGCTATGGGATGGTGACCATGTGCGTTGGCGGTGGCATGGGGGCGGCAGGAATCTTCGAAAATCTGAATTAGCCCACCGGGAACGCGAAAGTTCTCGAGGCCGCCTGATCATCGGACGATTCCGTTGTTGGCTTTTTTTGTTAATCCGCAAATTCGCAGTACGGCGCTATAATCTGTCGCAGGGAGGAAGCCCCATGTCAATCTTCCGCCTTTTGCCGTTTTCGTTGCTGATCGCAGTAAGTGTTGCGTCAGTGGCCGCGCAGTCTCCGCAGGAGAGAAATCCCGTCGTGGCTCAGTCGACGGAGCCGAGACAGCTGAGTTCTTCGGCGAGTGCAGATCTCTTTTCCCCGAAGCTGAAGAATGGGCTCAACCCGCCAAAACCTCTGGATCGCATTCGCATCTTAGATTACCGTCCGCAGTTGAACCAGTTTAGTGTGCCACGCAGTTTTCTTGTTGGCCCAGATGGGCAGCCGCAGGACGACACTCTCTGTTACGCGATGCGCAGCTACAAGGTTGCTCGCGACGACCCACAGTCGGATTCCACGCACGCAGCCGGGTATTCGACGTGCCAGCCCGCAGCGCGCTTTCACGTGCATACCATCGAGGGAGGAGCTCTGCCGGCTACGCCCTGAGACCGACGCTTCTTTACCCAATCGTTACGCTCTTTTACTCAGGTCTGCGTTATCATCGAGGTAGGCGGCTGAGTCTAAGTGATGTCCCACGGCAAAGTCGCCAGCGGTTGGTGGGAGGTGCTGTATGCGACTCTCCAGCCTGGTTGTTGCAGTCTTCCTGTTAGTCCCCCCAGTCGTATTCGCGCAACGCTCTTCCGGAGGCGGAGCGAGCTCCGGTGGCTCTTCGGGCGGTTTTTCGAGTTCAGGTGGTTCGCACGGCAGCTATTCGGGCGGATCCAGTTCGGGCAGTTCCTCGTCGAGCGCTCACTCATCGGGAAACTCTGCTGCCTCCTCGAGCAATCACAGTCCCAGCAGGTCAGCTTCTCGCAGCTCCAGCACGGGATCAGCGGCGCAACATCAAATCGGGAAAAACGCGCGCGTGCAAGGCTCCAACGCCGCGGAATCCATCAAGAACCTGCAGCCGGCGCGTAGGGGATTTATTGCTTTCCTGCGTCATCCGTTCCGGAAGCGCGCCGAAGATGGCCTGCGGCGGCCTATCGTCTGCAAAGACAAGCCGTGCCCATGTCCTCCGGGAGAAACCAACGGGAAAAACGGAGCATGCCTTGCCATCGTCGCCACGAATCACTTCCGCCGGTGCCCGCAGGGTGAGTACTGGGGCGGAGGCGGTTGCACCACAGTTTCGCTCTTTCGCTCGGATGATTGCAGCAATCTTGCTTTGGCTCTCGACCGTCAGGCCCGGCAGTCGCAGCTCGCAGAGAGCTCGCGCCAGACCAGTTGCTCCAGCAATGCTGCGGCCCAGGAATGCTCCGAGCTAATGGCCAAATCCCAAAACGAAGCGGCCCTCTACAAATCACTGCAACAGCAATACGAGCAATGCAAGAGGCAACGTTTGGTTGGCTTGCCGGACTCGTCAGCCGTTCCACTGAGAGCCAGCATCCGGGTGTCTGATGTCCTAAGGTGGACCGAAGCCGCAGAGGAGGCGGCTGGTTCAGGAGTAAAATACAGTAATAGCGCGGCATTTTCAGGCCTATCATTCACAGTCAGCCCGAATTAGAATGAGAGGTACCTTTCTCGGCATCTTCCACGATTCTGCGGTTTTCATTTAGAGGGTTAAGACATGGCCACTACTACTGCAATTCCCAAAGCAAGAATCTCTGGCGGCGGCTTTCTTCTCGAATCTCGCCGCACTGACGAAGTTTTCACTCCAGAAGATTTCACCGAGCAGCATCAACTTATCGGTCAGACTACAGAAGAATTTGCAATCAATGAAATTCTTCCCAACTCGGAGAAAATCGAGCACAAGGATTTCTCCCTTTCGCGCGAGCTGCTGAAAAAGGCTGGCGAACTAGGCCTGAGCGGCGTCGAAATCCCGGAGGCTTACGGCGGCCTCGAGATGGATAAAGTCACCGCTGCGGTCATCGCCGACCACATCGCAAAGTATGCGGGTTTCGCTACAACGTGGGGCGCGCACAGCGGCATCGGCTTGCTGCCCATCGTCTATTTCGGTACGGAGGAGCAAAAGAAAAAGTATCTGCCGCGCCTGGCCGCCGGCGAGATTGTCGGCGCCTACGCACTGTCGGAATCCACCTCGGGCTCTGATGCCATGAACTGCCGCACTCGCGCGCAGCTTTCTTCCGACGGCAGGCATTACATTCTGAACGGCGAAAAAATGTGGATCACCAACGCAGGGTTTGCGGACCTGTTCACCGTCTTCGCAAAAATCGATGACAAGTTTTCCGCGTTCCTGATTGAACGGACTTTCCCCGGCTTCTCGATTGGCGCCGAGGAACACAAGATGGGCATTCGCGGATCGTCCACTTGCCCAATCATTCTGAATGATTGCAAGGTGCCGGTCGAGAATTTGCTCGGCGACATTGGCAGGGGGCATATCATTGCCTTCAATATTCTGAACATCGGACGCTTCAAGCTGGGCGCGATGTGCGTGGGCGGCGGACGCGTGTCGCTGGAAAATGCGATCGGCTATGCCAAGCAGCGCAAGGCTTTCGGCAAGGTCATCGCCGACTTCGGATTGGTCCGCGAAAAAATTGCCAACATGGCAACGCTGCTCTACGTTGGTGAATCACTGGTCTATCGCACGGTCGGCATGATGGATGTCGCGCTCGGCGAAGTCGACAAGTCCGGCGCTGACGCCATTAAAGAAACCCGCAAGGCGATCGAGGAATACGCGGTCGAGTGCTCGATCGTCAAGGTCTGGGGCTCGGAGATGGTCGACTACATCGTCGACGAGACTCTGCAGATTTACGCGGGCTACGGCTTCGTCGAAGAATATCCGGCTGAGCGCGCCTATCGCGACGCACGCATCAACCGCATCTTCGAAGGCACGAACGAGATCAACCGCCTCATCATTACGGGCTTCCTGTTGAAGCGTGCCATGAGCGGGCAGTTGGCGCTAATGCCGGCGATCAAGAAGCTGATGGACGAAGTGCTCTCAGGCCCTTCTGTCGGCGAGGATCTCGAAGGCCCGCTCGCCGATGAACGCAAGCTGGTAGGACAGGCCAAGAAGCTCGGCCTGTTCGCCGCCGGCGCCGCCACCCAGAAATACATGCAGGCGATTCAGGACCAGCAGGAAATCATGGGCGCGATCGCCGACATGACCATTGAAAGCTACGCCATGGAATCGGCAGTGCTGCGCGCGCAGAAAATCGCGGAGACGAAAGGCGAGGCTGCCGCCGCTCTTCCCATTGCGATGACACGCGTCTATCTCTCGCAGGCGATAGAGAAAGTGGAGTCTACGGCGAAGAAAGTAGTCGCCGCGGTTGCCGATGGGGACATGCTACGCACTCAGCTTGCAATTTTGCGACGCCTGGCCAAGTACGAACCGTTCAACACCATCGCACTTCGCCAGCACATCGCGCAGAAAGTGATCGAGCGCGGAAAATATACACTGGCGTAGACCCTAACCGCAGAGGGCACAGGGAACGCGGAGGGATTCATGCACCGTGTTTGCTGTGATCTCTGCGGTTTAATTTTTCTCTTTTTCCATCTGACACAACTATTTCGATGAACACCCGAGTGTTATATCTCTTCGCCGCGTTGGCCCTCGTCCAATCTCTAGCTGCACAATCGAATCCAGCCGCGCAACCGGACTCCGCCGCTTTCGACTCCGACGGAACCGCCCACATAACGCGCGTGGTTCCCATGCCGTCTACGATCAGCCCGGAGGCGCAGAAATGGCTGGCCTCGCTCACACTGAAGAAAGCTGGCCGGGAGACTCTGGCCGAACGGCGAGCGCACGCAGATGCCTGGCGCGCGCAGAATTCGGCGGAGGCTCGCAAGATTTATCCCGTCAACGTCGAGGAAACCAGCATCGCCGGCGTGCGCACCGACATCATCACGCCGCTCGCAGCTCCAGAAATAAACTGCAATCGCGTGCTGATTAATCTACACGGCGGAGGATTCAACTCTGACTCCGGCTCGCTCATTGAAGGAATTCCGATCTCGAATCTGGCAAAGATCAAGGTTGTCTCGGTCTACTACCGTCTCGCTCCGGAGAATCCCTTTCCCGCCGCCGTTGACGATGTGGTCGCCGTTTATAAGCAGCTTCTGAAAACCTACAAGCCGCAGAGCATCGGAATTTTCGGAACCTCGGCGGGAGCCATTTTGACCGCAGAGGTCACCGTGCGGCTGAAGCAGTCGGGATTGCCGCTTCCGGCGGCGCTGGGTATTTTCTCGGGACTGGCGGATTTCAGCCAACCCGGAGACTCCTGGCAACTTTTCACGCTCGATGGATTCCCGGGCGAACTGAACCCTACTGATCAGAGCCATCTCCCCAACGACGCATACGTGGGCAAGACCGATCGCAGGGACCCGATCCTCTCGCCCCTGTTCGCCGATCTGCACGGAATGCCGCCCAGTTTGCTGGTGACCAGCACACGCGATATTTTGCTCAGCAGCACTACCATTTTTCACCGTGCTCTGCTTCGCGCCGGAGACGACGCACAACTGGTCGTCTTCGAGGCGCTGCCGCACGCTTTCTGGTATCACTTCCAGTTGCCCGAAACCAAAGAAGCGATCGAGGTGATGGCAAAGTTTTTCGATGAGAAGGTTGGCGGCCAACCTTGATTCAGCGGCAGAGCGAATCTGGTGTAAATGTCGAGCATTTCTGATAAAACCCTCCCATGAAGACGAGCGAGCAAGTACTGGTCACAATCGCTGGCGTTCTGCTACTGTCCACCGGTCTTGTTGCGCAGGAAAACAACAGCGTGTCTAGGAACCTTGCCCTCACCCCGCCTATGGGCTGGAACTCCTGGAACAAGTTCGCGTGTAACGTCAGCGAAGATATGATCAGGAGCATGGCCGACGCCATGGTCAAATCCGGCATGAAGGACGCGGGCTATGAATACGTCAACATCGACGATTGCTGGCAGGTGAGCCGCGACGCCACCGGCAACATCGTCGCCGATCCGCAGCGTTTTCCGCACGGTATGAAGGCGGTTGGAGACTACATTCATTCACTTGGGCTGAAGTTCGGCGTTTACTCGGACGCCGGCTCGAAAACCTGCGCCGGGCGCCCCGGCGGGCTCGGTCACGAATATCAAGACGCTATCCAGTACGCGGCTTGGGGCGTCGACTATCTGAAATACGATTGGTGCAATACCACCACACAGGATGCGAAAGCTTCCTACGCGAACATCCGCGCCGCTCTCGACGCATCGGGCCGAGCCATCGTACTGAGCATTTGCGAATGGGGCACGGCCAAGCCCTGGCTCTGGGGAAAAGAAGTTGGCGGCAATTTGTGGCGTACCACCGGGGACATCAACGATAAATGGGCGGGCCAGACTAAATGGCCGGACGGCAGTTGCTGCTCCAACGGCATGCTGGCAATTCTCGATCTGCAAGTCGCCCTCGCGTCTTACGCCGGACCCGGGCATTGGAACGATCCTGACATGCTGGAAGTGGGCAACGGCGGCATGACGGACACCGAGTACCGCTCCCACTTCAGCCTGTGGGCAATCCTGGCCGCACCGCTGATCGCGGGCAACGATCTGCGCGATATGCGGCCTGAGATCCACGACATCCTCACCAACAAGGAAGTGATCGCGGTGGATCAGGATGCGCTTGGTCGCGAAGGCGAGCGCGTGTGGAAAAGTGGCGATCTGGAAGTCTGGGCCAAGCAGATACGAGACGGCAGCCGCGTCGTGGTTCTGTTGAATCGCGGGAGTACGGAGCAGGAAATTTCAGCGAACTGGGAGGATCTCGGCTATCCGAGCCACGTAAGCGCTTCTGTGCGCGACCTGTGGCAGCACAAGGATCTTGGCAAATTTGACGGGAAGTTTTCGGCGCCCGTGGCTTCTCACGGCGTCGTAATGATTACGATGAAACCCTAGCGCTGCCCGCTGAAGACCACTCATGAATTCTTTTTCAGCTCTTCCATCACGCTCTGGATCAACTCTTTCGCGTCGGTCAGGCTCTTCATGATGATCTGGATGTCCATCACCGGCTTGCCCGGCCAGCGTTGGCTTTGGCAATAAACACCGTGCTGGCCGACCAGCGCCATGGCGTCAGTGATCGTGTCCATGGTTACGGCCAGCCGCCCGCGCGGGACGCCCATCATGGTCTCGTAGTGCTCCAGTTCTTCCTGCTTTTCATCGAATACCGGCATCGCACGATTGTAACCGCTGCCGCGAATGGGGCATAATCGTTCGTCTGCTGACATATACCTTTTCCACGCGTCTAATTTTTGACCATAGCGAACTACTCAAGAGGAGAAATCATGCGAAAACGAATCGTATTTCCCACCCTGCTAACTATCTTGTTCACCGCTGCGGCTTTCGCCCAGATGGGCAAAAGCCGGCCCAGTCCCCCTGCCTCAACCACGTGCGATCTCGGCGGCGGCAAGATCATCAAGACCGACTACTCCAGCCCGCGCATGCGAGGCCGCAAAATCTACGGTGACCTCGTGCCTTTCGGCGAAGTCTGGCGCGCTGGAGCCAATGAGGCCACAACCTTCGTCACCAGCTCCGCTGTGGTGGTCGGCGGCAAGACTGTGCCCGCCGGTAGCTATACGATCTTCACCGTACCCACCGCCGACAAGTGGACGCTGATTATTAACAAGAAGACCGGCGAGTGGGGCATCCCTTACAAGTATGAGAGCGATGAACTGACCCGCGTGGACATGAAGGTTTCCCAGCTGCCCTCGCCCGTCGAAAACTTCACCATTGCCTATGACAAGTCGAGCAGCGGCTGCACGTTGCGCATGGATTGGGAAACAACGCGCGCTTCCGTGGACATCACTGCGAAATGACTGAAGAGATAATTTGGCATGAAGCTCTTTTGCATACCCGGCAGGCGAAATCTCAGCTTGCCGGGCAGGTCGTTTGCTTACGAAGCCGCGTCGCCAAGGCAAGTCCCAAAACGAGATTTCCACACTCGGCGAGTGATCATCGTCACAAGAGACCTGCGTGCCTCTCCTCTAGTCTCAACACGGCCATCTTCGACAATGTGCCCGGTGAGCTGATCCATCCGCCAGCGTTATGCGCATCCACTCTTTGCAGGGCTTACGCGCCATTTCCATCGTGTTCGTGTTGTTGGCACATCTTTCGGGCACTCACAATTGTTTTCGCTCTCGTGTGGCGGAAAGTTATGGCAACCCGGGGGTGCGCATTTTTCTTGTCCTATCGGGTTATCTCATCACCGGCCAGTTGCTGAAGGAGCGCGAAAGAACCAGCAGCATTTCCCTGCGGACTTTCTATGCCCGTCGAGCGTACCGTATTTTTCCCGCCGGCTATGTCTTCATGGCGATAGCGATTGCCACGCACTGGGCTGTGCTTTCCCGGGCGAATGTCGCAACCGCGCTCACTAACACATTGAACTACTATCCCCACGGGAATCACGTGCTCGGTCATTTGTGGTCGCTGGGCGTGGAGGAGCAGTTTTACCTGCTCTGGCCGCTTTGTCTGCTGTTGTTCTTTCGAAAGCGCATATTGATTGTGGCTGCCGCCATCGCATCCGGCCCGCCATTGCGGATTTTGTTTTGGCTATTGTGGCGGCGGGCCGGCCTCGAACATCCTTTTCCCGTGTTCATGGATGCGTTGGCCACCGGGTCCGCCGTATCGCTGCTCGAACCCAGACTCAGAGGGTTTCACGCGTTATTTCTCAGCCGCAAGTTTGTGGTTGTGCCAGGACTAACTCTCTTGCTGCCGCTAGTCGAGTTCTGGAACGGCCGCGTCTACCAGACCGTTGCCCTCAGCCTTTTCCATCTGGGTATCACGCTCACCCTCCTGCACGTGATGGCAAGGCGCTATGCGCTTTTGAACTCACCACCGGTAGTTTGGCTGGGAGGTATTAGCTACAGTCTTTATCTTTGGCAGCAGTTTTCTTCGACCGCGAGTCTTCCGCTGAGGGCCGCATTCCCGCTGAACCTCGTGCTGGCTTTGCTGCTAGGGGCGTCGCCCTACTATCTTGTTGAGCAACCATGCCTCAGACTCCGCGAACAGCGGGCTGCCAAGCGGCTTCCTTACTGGGCTCCCAGCGGAAACACTGGCCTGATGCGTCTCGTGGGCGGTCAAGCACCGGCCGCCGCGGAGCCTGCTGCTCTCACTCGCCCAGCGACTGGCGGTTAAGATGAGGTGACGAGTCGCCTAGGCGGTCTTGTAATCGAGCGCTCAAAATCTTCGCCAACAGAACTCCTCCAATCGCGCTACAATTCTCGCAACGGCATTTTCCACGGGAGGTTCCCATGCCCCTGTACGATTATGTTTGCCTCGATTGTCATAAACCCTTCGAAACAGTCCTGACCCTGAACGAGCACGATAAAGAAGTTCCCAAGTGCCCGCATTGCGGCAGCAAGAACGTTGAGCAGGAAGCCGCAGCCTTTTTCGCGGTGACGTCAAAGAAGAGCTAGCCGAAGGTTAACTCTTCTTTCTTCCAGGGATAGTCTGACCGGAGCTTGGCATGCATCGGTCGACGGGGAAAGCCTGCGCCCCAGAAAATTGCTGATTTGTGATCGCTGATTGAAATCCAAGACGGTCTAGAGCGTTTGCAATCAGAATCAAAAATCTGCAATTACACCGCCGGTTTCCAGCGCAGGACGGGCTTCCTGGCCGCCGCCGTTTCATCGAGCCGCGAAACCCGCGTGGAGTGTGGTGCATCGAGTACGGTCTGCGGATCCTCTTGCACTTCTTCTGCAATCGATTTCATCGCCTCGATGAACAAATCCATCTCTTCCTTCGATTCGCTCTCGGTCGGCTCAATCATCAGCGCGCCGGGCACAATCAGCGGAAATGCTGTCGTGTAGGGATGGAAGCCGTAGTCGATCAGCCGCTTGGCAATGTCCATGGTGCGCACGCCTTTTTTGGCCTGCACTTTGTCGCTGAAAACGACTTCATGCATGGTTGGCGTGGAATATGGCAGGTCGTAAGTGCCCTCGAGACCTTTGCGGATGTAGTTGGCGTTCAGCACCGCGTCCTCGGTGGTTTGCCGCAGACCATCCGGGCCGTTGGCTTGAATATAGGCCAGAGCGCGGACGAACATGCCAAAATTTCCGTAAAACGCGCGCACCCGCCCCACCGACTGCGGACGGTTGTATTCAAAACCCAGTGTGCCGTCAGACTTGGTCATTAAGACCGGTGCCGGCAAGAATGGCTCGAGTTTTTTCTTGATGGCCACAGGCCCCGATCCCGGACCACCACCGCCGTGCGGCGTGGAAAAAGTCTTGTGCAAGTTCAGGTGCATCACGTCCACGCCAAAATCTCCCGGCCGCACCTTGCCCACCAACGCGTTCATGTTCGCGCCGTCCATATAGAGCAAGCCGCCCTTGGCATGAAGGATGTCGGCAATCTTATGAATCTCCTGCTCGAAGACTCCCAGCGTGTTGGGATTGGTGAGCATCAGCGCAGCCACATCTTCACTCATCTGCGCTTCCAGCGCGGTGATGTCCACCATGCCCCGCGAATCCGACTTCAAATTTTCGACAGCGTAGTCCACCATCGCGGCCGTCGCCGGGTTAGTTCCATGCGCCGAGTCTGGAATCAGAACCTTCTTCCGGGGACGTCCCTGGGAATGGTGATATGCCCGCACGATTAGCAGTCCAGTCATCTCGCCGTGCGCGCCCGCCGCGGGCTGCAGCGTGATTGCGTCCATGCCGGTGATTTCGATCAGGCACTCGCTCAGCGTTTTCAAAATCTGCAGCGCGCCCTGCGAAATCTTTTCCGGCTGGTAGGGATGGCCGTTCGCGATACCTTCCACGCGCGCCACCGCTTCGTTTACCCGCGGGTTGTACTTCATCGTGCACGAGCCCAGCGGATACATGCCAAGGTCGATCGCGTAGTTCCACGTCGAAAGCCGCGTGAAATGGCGGATGATTTCGATCTCGCTCACTTCGGGCATGTTTCCCAAGTCTCCTCTCGCAGCGGCGCCCAGCAGCGCAGACGGATCCACTTCCGGCACGTCGAGCGGCGGCAGCTTCCAAGCCGCCTTGCCGGCTGAAGACTTCTCGAAAATCAACCCTTCGTTCTGGTTGACGTGGCGCGTCGCTTTACGTGTCTCATGCTTCATCGCGTCACCTCCTCGACATCGGCTTCTTTAGGGGAACGCACCGAGCGTTCGCTTTCCGCGACCAGCCCCACCGCCGTATCGATTGCGCTCCGCGTAGTGAGTTCCGTACAGCACCACAATGCTGCATTCCCCAACTCGGGATAAAACTTTTTCAGCGGGAATCCGCCGATCACCTTGTGTCCCAGAAGCCGGCTGTTGATGGCATAGGGATCTTCTTTGGTCTGCACCACAAACTCGTTGAACCGAGGCGACGCGGCGAATAGCACCTTCCCATGCTTGGAAAAAGTTCCAGCCGCATAGGCCGTCTTAGCCAAGTTTTGCTTGGCCAACTCCTTCAATCCAACCTTGCCATACACCGTCATAAAAATGTTCACCATCAGCGCAACCAGCGCCTGATTGGTGCAAATATTCGATGTCGCCTTCTCGCGCCGGATGTGCTGTTCGCGGGTGGCTAGCGTGAGTACGAATCCGCGTTTGCCCTGTCTGTCGACGGTTTGACCCACCAATCGCCCGGGCATTTGCCGCACAAATTTTTCCCGCGTGGCAATCACTCCGCAGTAAGGCCCACCAAATCCCAGGGGTACGCCAAACGATTGTGCCTCCATCGCGATGACGTCCGCCTGGCGCGGCGGTTCCACGATTCCCAATGACACTGCTTCGGCAATCGATACCACGAGCATTGCGCCGTGCCTGTGCGCGATCTCGGCGATCGCCGCCACGTCTTCTATGGAACCGAAGAAGTTCGGCGATTGAATCAGCACGCAGGCCGTCTCCGGCGTAATCGACTTCTCGAGTTCCGCCAGATTCAGCCGCCCATCATCGCCAAAACTCGCCACAGAAAGCGGCATTCCCTGATGCGTCGCGTAGGTCGCGAGCACTTCGCGATACTCCGGATGCAAGCTGCGCGCCACCACTACCGACCGCCGGCTCGTCAGGCGCACGGCCATCATGACCGCCTCAGCCGCGGCGGTTGAGCCGTCGTACATGGAAGCATTGGCCACTTCCATGCCGGTCAGTTCGCAAATCATGGTCTGAAATTCAAAAATCGACTGCAGGGTGCCCTGGGAAATCTCTGCCTGATAAGGCGTATAGGCGGTAAGGAATTCGCCCCGCGAGATCAGCGAATCAATAATCACAGGCCGGTAATGGGAGTAGGCGCCTGCGCCCAGAAAGCTGGTGTAACCTTCACCGTTTTCCCGCGAACGCTGGCGGAAATAGTCGACGATTTCCGATTCCGCCATCTGGCGCGGAATTTTCAGGTCGCGGCTCAGCCGGTATTCCGCTGGAATTGGCGCGAATAGTTCGTCGACCGAGCACAGGCCAATCGCCTTCAGCATGGCCTCGCGGTCGGCAGGAGATTTCGGTAGATAGCGCATAGGAAGTTGTTTAGATGTGATTCGAGGTCAGTTCGATTATGACAGGTGCCCGCTGGCTCAATCCGTGTCCAGAATCACATGATTTTCGATTACCAATTTCCAATTTCCGATCGGAACCGGGGCACCACCCATTCGGCAACTGGAAATCGACAATCGGCAATTCTTCAGTGCCCCGCTTCTTCCGCCACGAACTTCTCATAATCAGCGGCGGAAAGCAGCGTATCCAGCTCGCCCGCATTCTTCAGCGTGATCTTCATCATCCAGGAGCCGTGTGGATCCTTATTCACTTTCTCCGGCGAGGTAGCTAGGTCCGCGTTGATCTCGGTCACCGTTCCCGAGGCCGGAGCATATAAATCCGACACCGCCTTCACCGATTCGACCGTTCCAAACGTCTTGCCGGCCGCGAGTTCCGCGCCGACCTTCGGCAGTTCGACGAAAACAATGTCACCCAACGATTCCTGCGCATGATCGGTGATGCCGACGGTAGCCGTCGCTCCGCTCGCCTGAATCCACTCATGCTCTTTCGTATATTTGCGATCTGTTGGATAGGCCATGATGGCTTCTAGCTCCTAAAGCTTCTAGCGAAACTCTCTGTGTGTTGCTCCCTGTGCGGTTAAGCCGTTTTCGGCCTCTTATAAAACGGCGTCGGCACCACTTGCGCCGCAACGCCCTGCCCGCGAATCTCCACCTTCACCGCCGTGCCCACCTCGGCGAACTCTGGTGGCACGTAGGCCAACGCAATATTCTTTTTCAGGAATGGCGCGGGCGATCCGCTGGTTACGCACCCAATCTCGCGCCCGCCGCCACCTAAAATTTTATATCCGTCGCGCGCGATGCCGCGCTCTACCATCTCCAAGCCAATCAGGGTCCGCTTCACGCCTTCGGCTTTCGCCTTTTCCAGCGCGGCCCGGCCGACAAACTCCGGCTTCTCCATCCTGCAGAAGCGGTCGAGCCCAGCTTCCCAAACATTAATCGTATCGGAAATCTCGTGTCCGTAGAGCGGGAGTTTGCCTTCGAGGCGCAGAGTGTTTCGCGCGCCCAAACCGCAGGGAACAATCCCAAATTCCTTGCCCGCGTTCAGAATCTCATTCCAAACGCGCGCGCTGGTCGCTTCATCCGCCGGAACGTAGATTTCAAAGCCATCTTCTGCTGTGTATCCCGTCCGCGCAATCAGAATTTTCTTCAAGTCGCAGACAGAACCGCGCGTGATCCAATAAAACTTTACCGCGCTCAAATCCGCGTCAGTCACTTTCTGCAGCACGCCCACAGCCTTGGGCCCCTGGATCGCTATCTGCGTGAAGTCGTCCGACAGATTTTCCACCGCGCAGTCGAACTGCCGTGTATTGTCGCGCACCCAATGGAAGTCTTTTTCGCGCGTGCCCGCATTAATCACCAGCAGGTATTCATCTTCGCCCAGTCGGTGAACGATCACATCGTCCACAAACGTCCCCTGCGGATAGAGCAGCGCCGAATACTGCGCCTGCCCCACCGCCAGCCGTGAAGCATCATTCATGGAAATATGCTGCACCGCGACCAACGCCTGCGGGCCGACCAGGCGGATGTCGCCCATGTGGCTGACGTCGAAAATGCCCACGCCGGTGCGCACCGCCATGTGCTCGTTGATGATGCCGCAGCCGATCGCCGCGGGGTACTCCACCGGCATGTCCCAGCCATTAAAGTCCACCATCTTCGCTCCCATCTGGCGATGGACGGCGTTCAGCGCAGTTTTGCGGATGGCGGCAGTAGCCTCAACAGAAGACAAAATCCAAACCTCAATCAGCGAGCAGGGTCGTCAAGAACGGTGTGACTGATTACCGTAACACGTGGTTTTTCAGGCGGTCAAACGAGAAGTCCTAACCCCAGAGGTCACAGAAAGAACCAGGCGCTGATCGGAAATTCTTTCGCGTCTTTGTGCGCTCAGCTATCGAGATCTATTACCGCCCGAACTGCACCGTCACATGCGCGCCCGCGGCCACATGCGTCCCTACTGGCGGAGATTGTTGCCGCGCCACACCGGAGCCGACGGCCTCCAATTCGAGGCCAGCATCCTGCGCGGCTTCCAACGCTCCCCGTACGGTCTTGCCGACGAAGGACGGCACTTCAATTCCGCCTTGCTCGACGTCCAAGACCACGGTTCCACTCGTCGGCGGTTTCTCCTGGCCTGCAGCATCGGCAGCGCTTGGATCTTTTGCTGGCACGGGCTGGCTGGCCGCTCCCGTTAGCGGCTCACTTTGCCGCATCGCCGCCTGCACTACGTTTCCGTTGCTGCCGCCCGTCGCGGGCAAAGTCTGCCCTGAGCTTCTCGAAGGGAGCGCCCGCGCCGCACCATCCTTGTCCCCTGCGGGATGTGAGGAATCACCATCCACCTCCGCGGTCTCCAGCGGCTCGCCCGGGTGATCCGGCGTGCCTTCTTCCAAATCCTTATCCTTCATCCTGGCTTGCGCCAGTAGCAACTGATGGTTCGGCGCGAGCGGCAGGTCGTGCGGCGTATGGAGATATTCGAGCACCTGCTGCGATACGCGACGAAACACCGGCGCGGACACTTGCCCACCTTGGTGCAGTCCCACGGCTGAATCCAGAATTACGGCCACTACAATCTGCGGATTATTCACTGGCGCGAATCCCGCGAATGACCCGATATATTTGGTCTTCGAATAGGCCCCTGTGGCCGGATCCACCTTCTGCGCCGTTCCTGTCTTTCCCGCCGAAGTGTACCCCTCCAGAAGCGCCTTGCGTCCCGTGCCCTCGAGCACCACCTTCTGCATCATCGACCGCATCTCGGCCGCGGTGTAACTGGAAATAACTCGCCGCGACGCTCCCGGATGAAACGCCACAGTCCGCGGCGAGCCCTGCGCCTCAACCGGGCCCGCGACGATGCGCGGCGCGACCCAAACTCCATCATTGGCAAACGTCGAAATTAATCCCGCCAACTGAAGCGGGGAAATCCCAATCTCCTGACCCATGGAGATCGCCGCGATCGACACCTTTGACCAGCGGCTCACAGGTTTGGTCAGTCCGCGCGTCTCGCCTGGCAACTCGATCCCGGTCTGCTGTCCAAATCCGTAGGCACGAATGTATTTGTAAAACCTATCTTCACCTAGCCGGAGCGCAATTTTGATCGCGCCCACATCGCTCGATTCCGCCAGCACGCCCCACACCGGCAACAGACCATGCGGCTTCGAGTCGCGAATGCGCATGCCGTTGTAGACAATCGATCCCATCTGACAGTCGAACACTTCATCGGGATTCGTCAGCTTCTCTTCGAGCGCCGCCGAAATGGTTACCAGCTTGAACGTCGATCCCGGTTCGTACACATAACTTACAGCACGGTTAGTCAGCGCGGCGGGAGTGATTTGCTTACGCAGATTCGGATTGAACGTTGGCCGGTTGGCCAGTGCCAGAATTTCCCCGGTATGCGGATTCTCCACAATCACAGTGCCCGCGATCGCCTGCGTATCGTGAATCGCCTGATCCAGTTCCTTCTCGGCGATGTACTGAATGTTCTTGTCAATGGTCAGGACAAGGTTTTCGCCCGGCTCCGGCTGCTTCTCCACATCGGAGAACCAC
>Ga0187849_1000939_pt1 | contig 35333 bp, 25 predicted proteins | sample June2016WEW_4_10_2_FD_132412 | JGI IMG/M metagenome (GOLD analysis project Ga0187849, IMG submission 132412) | Peatland microbial communities from SPRUCE experiment site at the Marcell Experimental Forest, Minnesota, USA - June2016WEW_4_100 | ecosystem: Environmental > Terrestrial > Soil >...
AGGATTTAGACGCTCGAGATAGTGCCCATGGAGAATGAACTCTCCTACCCGCGAAGCGGGTTGAGTTCAACACCCTGCTTCAGCGGGGTGTTGCGTGCCGAACCAGCGAATGTCAACCGTTTTGACGGTTTTCGCGCCGCCGCATCTGCCGCCCTCGACAAGGCCGCGATGCGCCCGGGAGAAGGCGCACCCAATTGCCAAGCCGCACGCGATCATCGACCGGAAGGGGTTTCCCGGTGCGCTGCGGAACAGGGGGAATGAGGTCGCGTCAGATTTCATACAGCACGATGCCCTCCAACCTGCGCTTTTGCGTCAGCTCGTACCACATGTAGTAACTGGAGATCACGTGCCCGTTGGGACAAAGGCCCGTTAGCGTGGAGTCGTCTCCACGGGAGAGGCTGTGCTGATGCTGGGTCTCTCATATAATCTGCTCGCGTCGGCGCCTCACCTGGGTGAGTTGCGTTTTGTCTCGGGGCCCGCGCGCGATGTTCCGAATACGCCGCAACTGGGTCCGGATTAGGCGCCCTCATCGCCTGTGGCGCAGCGGCCATACTGCTGAGCCAAAAAGCCAAGCTGTTCACAATTTCCTGACGAATCACGGGCCACGGTTATTCGGTTAAGGGTCGGACTTGGACCGCCAGCGCCCAGGTGTTCTCGGCACCCGGGGCGGTTTGGCGGCGGGGCGGCAATCTATTGCGCCGGTTGGCCTGCAGTGTATTGAAGGTCGTCAAAAAAGACGGTCACGCTGTTGCCATCGATCCATGGGGTGCAAATGCCGAAACGATTGAATGAGGCCCCGGTTGCTCGATCCGCTGCTTCCAAATCCAGGGTGCAGATTTGACTGTCGAGACTCACCGTGATCCGCCCTTTGCCGTTCGCTCCCTGTGGGTCGTAATAGAGCGACCAGTCGTGTCTGGACCGGTCCGGATAGATGCGCAGTCGGGGGCCGAAGCTCGCGAGTTGGGTTTTGGCGCCGTTGCCATGCACGCGATAGACCGGGTAGAAAAAAAAGCCTTCCGCAGAAGGTCCCTCGATGTTGATGCCCAGGTAGTCCATGGGCGTGGCCCGGTCCTGTGCCGGGTTCGAGCGCAGGCTCCACCGGGAATGGTAGAAACCGATTGATGCGGTGCTGTCTGAAACGCCCCGGATCATGCTGACCTTGCCCCGCGCAACCAGAGGCGTGTTCAAATCCAGAGGCGAAAGACGATCCCCATAGGCAGCCAGTCGATTCGGGTTCCGGCAGTCGCCCCGGAAAATAAGGCCGTCGAGCTCGCCGGCAGCTCTGCCGCCGGCCCAGCGAGTCGGGCTCCAACCAAAATCAAAATGCGGCCGGGTGTTCTTAGTTTCGTAGGTCCTTCTGTTGCCGACTCCCTCCCAGCCGGGGTCCTGGTTGAAATCGAAGGGCTGGCCGTTAACCGTTACCTCAGCGATCCAAGCCTCCCCCGGCTTGTCCCAGGATTTGAGGACCGGCACCAAGCCAAAGTGGGTAAAGGCCGCCCCATCGGCACGGTGTTCCTCGGTCACAGTGCAAGTGCCCCTTTCATTGCCTAAACTGAACGTGAGTAACCCGCTTCCTGCACTCGCGTCGGGTGCATAGGCAAGCCGCCAATCGTAAACCCGGTCAGCGGGCATCAGCTTGGCGTTGATCCGCCGGCCGGGCACAATGTCCCCGATGAGACCCGCTCCGGCCCGCCAGCGGCTGGTGCAGTATTCAAGATGACAGTGGAAACCCTCGCCTCGCCCATTGATGCGAGCGGCCAGCGTGTTGGGTGTGCGCCACTCATTAAGGGCGTCAGCGTTGAAGAAGCCCAGCAGGAAATGCCCCGATCCGTGCGCGACAAACAGCTTCCCCGAGGCATTGAGCGAATCGCTCAAAGTGAGCGGTTTGGGGAAACGATACCCATAGTAGGCCGGTTCGGCGGCGGGATTGATGATGCCGCCCACCTCGCCCGGTTTTCTGCCGGCATGCTGGCTCGCGCTGCTGTAACCAAAGTTCTGGGTGACCATTTTCGGCTTAAAAGAACTGCCGCGGTTATTGATCCCTTCCCAGTGAACGGGCTCGTGGTCGAAGTTCTCTTCACGCAAGGCCGAACTGCCTGGGACTGATTTGAGGTAAAGCACGGAACCTCCTTCGAAGGGGGATTTTAGAGAACGCTTTTCCCCACCGGAAACGAAATCGCCATTGGTGCTCGTTCCATCAACGGCACCTATCCATTCGACGCTCAACGGTTTCTTGGGGCCCGAGAGATCAACGGTCACTTCCCCGCGCTGCGGCAGATACACAACGTATTCCTGTGCGGGCATTCGCTGCCCGTCGCGGCACTGAATCAATGGGGCTTGGACAACTTCCTCGATGGCCGGCCGCGGGCGCGCCGCGCTCTCGTTACCCAGGGCGCTGCCCTTAACGGGGTCAAAGTTGAAGAGGGCCGATGCGGCTGCGACCGCGGCGAGAACGAAAAGGAATGAGAATTGACCCGTCATCGCGGACGGCAATATGCCCATCGGTCCGGCTTCTGGCAATCCTCTGGCCGAGCTAACCTGGCCCGCTTCTGAGCGTGGGTTCGTTGCGTGCCGTGGGGGGATGCCGAGCGGGAGGACCCCAAGAAAGGGAGCATTTGCGTCCTCGGAAACGCTATCATAAACCTGCAACTCCGACTGCAACATCCACGAACCTCTGCGGTCGTGGCAGGTGGTGCGGCTTCCGAGGATTCGATGGCAGGCTATCGTGGAACTAATATCCCCGGCAGATTGCCCGCCAGGTAGTCGCGGCCATCATCGGGCCGGCTATGACGAGGGACTGTTTAAGAAAGTTGCGGCGGGTCGCAGAAGGCGGTTGCATAAACTTGAGCCTGCCTGGACTGCCGCCGCTTTTCAACGCAAGTTGGACCTCCAGAAACTTGCCGCCTCGATTTGAGAATCGTCCTCCGGAAGGCCGGATTTGTCGGGTTCTGTATCACGTTTTACCTCGCTCCCGCCTGCCGGGCCGAAAACGTTAGCTTTGGCAGGGCCGCGGGGAAGTAACTCGCAAAGAAACGGGGCATGGTGCCCGGGAACATCGCCACCCGCACTGAACCCCAAGTGGCTTGATCGCCGGTCGCGTAAAACACATACGTGTTGCCCTCCCACTCGAACAGGTCCACATCGGAGTTGTTGATGCCTTCCCCCGGCCCGGCCTCGAGGATGGGATTAAGCGGGCTCAGTTCCCACGTCGCCAAATCCGGCGAACGCGCCATGAACGAGACCCAGCCCGGATGCCCCGGAATGGCCGCGTGCAGGTAAATCGCGTAGTAATAGGGCGCGCAGTAACGCAAGGCTGGGCAGGCGCTGTACTCGCGGTTTACGCCCGTGAACACCAGAGCCGGCACCTTTTCCCAATGGGCCAGGTCCGCCGAGCGCGCGAACTTGAAACAGAACTGGACCGGCTGGTCGGATTCGTAGGCCATCACGTAGCTGCGGTCGTCCCGGCAAACTGACGTGTTGAGCAGATGCTCGTTGCCCTCCAGGGCAATCGCCGGTTCTCGATGCCACGTCTTGAGGTCGGTGGTCCAGAAGCGGTAAATGCTCTTGAACCAGTCCTGGTTCGTGCCCTCGCTGGCGAACACGTCCAATTCGTCCCCGTTCACGTAGGCGCTGGCGAAAGAATGGCCTTCGCCGAACCGCGCCACTTCGTTCCCTGTGGCCAGGTCCTGGACCAAGAGGTTCATGCTCGTCACATAACCGTCAGTTTTGTTCTTGGTGTCGTCCCGGCGATTCAGGACGAGCAGCGGTTTGCCGCGATAAATGACCGGCGTGTTTTCCATCGCGTTGCCGAAATTGACCGGCAGCTTGACCAACCGCGGCGGCGCCTCCGGCAGAACAGGGCTGCGGAAACGCGGGGCCATCAGTTCGGCAAAGACATCCACCGGCCAGAACCGTTCGCGCTCGAACCCCGCCGGCACCCCTTGCCGGTACTGAACGTAGGCGCTGACCTTGCCTCGCACGGTGTAGGACACTTCGCCGCTGCGCGTGCCGAAGACCTTGTAGCCCATCAACGCGCAGTCCTCAAAATCCACGCGCAATTGTTTGCCCGTTTTAAGCCCGCAGCAGATGATCCCGCTCGAGGGCGTCCCGTGCGGCTGCGAGAAATTCAGCACAATCAAACGGCAGCTCTTGAAACTGACCCGCGTGTTCATATCGTCCACGCCCTCGTAGCCCGCCTGGAGGGCGTTGTCCGGCCCGGCGATGGTACAGTCCTCAAAGACGGCGTGCGGCTCGCTCGGCATGGACGGGCTCTCGCCGCGCACATAGACGCCCCCGGCGTCCCCCCACCAATCCAGGTTGAAAAAGTAGCAGCGCCGAAACAGGACTGGCTCTGTCGCCCGCGGGGCGTGGGCAATGACGCAGGCGCCGGCGAACCGGCCGATGCCGACACAGTCCTCGACCAGCGCCGAGAATTGGGCCCCCTTTTCGCAGGTCATGTCCCAGCCGATGCCCCCTTCCGAGCCGGTGGCATAGAGGTGCCGGTAGATCCACCGGTCCCATACGACCCCCGAGTGATCGGGGTCGCAACGCCAGGGTCCCCACCAATCCACGCTCTTGAGCCCGGTTTCCTGGGCCGGATCGCCCGTGCCCAGAGTCATGAAAGTCGGGTTAGCGGTTGGGGCCTTGGGGTCGGTGCGCACCACCGCCAGCGTCGCCCCCGAATCGATGACCACCCAACCCGTCGCGCCGGAGCCTAACTGCCCGTCAAAATCACCGCACAACAGGTTGTACGCCCCCGCCGCGCCCTTGAAGGCCGGATACAAGTTCGCCTCCCCATAGGTGTCCGGCCGAATCAGGACCCGGTGGCCCCCGTGCGCGTCCGGGACCGTCAGCAGCGCCGCCTCGATGGTGTGAAAGGCCTTCTGCCAACTGCTCCCGTCGCTGTTGTCCCCGAGTTTCGAGACGTAAAGCGTCACCCCTTTGTGCCCCGAATACCCGGTCGCGGCCGGATCGAACGCCGCCCCCATGCCGGAGGCGGCGAACAAGCCGGCCGCGGCTACCCAGACGATCGGTGACATCGCCATTGGGCGGATCACCTCCAGTGCGCCCGGCCATCGCTGGCGGGGCCCATCCCGATGAAAAAACGATTTGCTCATATCAAATAAGATGATCATAGTCAGTGGCACTGCGACAAGCCATGAATAAGAGAATCGCCGACCTTGACCGGGAAGTGCGTCCATATCTTGCGCTATCCCTGTTATGCCTGCTTTCCGTTGCGCCCCCAGGCGTGGGGGCGGGCATTGTGGCCACGCCGGCGGAACGGGGCGACGCCGCTCTCTGGGCTGCCGCCAAATTCGATGCCCCGTCTTCGCCGGCCAAGCCTCGGCCGGGCCTGCGCGTCCTGGCGAACCACGACCCGGTTCAATTGAACTCCCGCTCGGGCAAGCCGCTCCAGATCGTCGATGCCCGTTATACTCGGGGTCTTTATTGCCATGCGCTCAGCAAAGTTCTGGTTCGTCTGCCGGGACCGGGTGACGAGTTCACCGCCATCGTTGGCGTCGACAGCAACGATGACACGCGCGGCGGCAAGGGCAGCGTGCATTTCCTGGTAGCGGTAGGAGAACAGAACCGCTTCAAGACTCCGCTAATGCGGGAGGGAATGGCCGGCCTGCCGGTCAAAGTACCCTTGGCGGGGGCCAACGGATTGGTGCTGGAGGTGGATGACGGCGGCGATGGAATCGGCTGCGATCAAGCCGACTGGGCCGAGGCCAAAGTGAAGCTCAAGGATGGAGCAGAGGTTTGGCTGGCGGATCTGGGTCTGGTGGGAGCGGAGATCTCCACCGAGCCTCCCTTCACGTTCATGCTGGATGGCAAGCCCTCGGCCGAATTGATCAAAACCTGGCAGGTCGACCGCTCCCGCCACGAGTTGGATGCGAATCGCACGGAGCACCGGGTGACCTATTCCGATCCAAAGACGGGCCTCCAGGCACGCTGCCGAGCGGTGGAGTATCGGGATTTCCCCACCGTCGAATGGACCGTGTATTTCAAGAACTCGGGCCGGGAGGACAGCCCGTTGTTGTCGGAGATTTGTGCTTTCGATACACGCTGGCAGCGCGAGGGTGGCAGCGAATGGGTCCTGCATCACCAAGTGGGCACGCTGGTGGCGCCGGGCGACTTCAGACCGCTGACGACCCGGCTGGACCCGAACCACGTCGAGCGGTTGGGGTCGCAAGGCGGACGTCCGTGCGCGGGCGTCTGGCCGTACTTCAATCTCGAATGGGGCCTCGAGGGGATGAAACAGGGCGCGATCATCGCCGTGGGCTGGCCGGGACAATGGACCGCGACGTTCACCCGGGACGCCGCGAGCGGGCTGCGCCTCGCGGCCGGACAGGGGTTGACCCATCTGCGCCTCAAACCCGGCGAGGAGATTCGCACGCCGCTCATGGTGCTCCAGTTCTGGCGGGGCGACTGGTTGCGGGCGCAGAACCTCTGGCGACGCTGGATGTTGGCTTGGAACACCCCGCGGCCAAGCGGCGAATTGCCCGCCCCGCTGTTGACGCCGTGCAGTTCGCACCAGTTCGGCGAGATGATCCACGCCAACGAACAGAACCAATTGGAGTTCATCGACCGCTACCAGGAGGAGGGCTTCGCCATTGACTACTGGTGGATGGACGCCGGTTGGTACGTCAACCGGAGTGGCTGGCCCAATACCGGGACCTGGCTGGTGGACAGCAATCGATTCCCTCACGGACTGCGCGCCATCACTGACCATGGCCACGCCAAGGGCGTCAAGTCCATCGTGTGGTTCGAGCCGGAGCGGGTCACCGGGGGGACCTGGCTGGCGGAAAAGCATCCTGAATGGCTGCTCAAAGGCACCCTGCTGGACTTGGGCAACCCGAAGGCCCGGGAGTGGCTTACGGACCACATCGACCACTTGCTGAGCGAACAAGGCATCGACCTTTACCGCCAGGACTACAACATCGATCCGCTGGATTTCTGGCGGAGCGCCGATGCGCCGGACCGGCAGGGGATAACGGAGAATCACTACGTCGCCGGCTACCTGGCTTATTGGGATGAGTTGCGGCGCCGGCACCCGGGCATGCTCATCGACTCGTGCGCGAGCGGCGGGCATCGGAACGACCTCGAGACCATGCGCCGGGCCGTGCCATTCCTGCGATCGGATTATATTTTTGACCCGCTGGCCAACCAGTGCCACAGCTACGGCCTCGCGTTCTGGCTCCCGTATAACGGCACGGGAACGGGCCCGCGGCAGTTCAGCCTTTACGAATTGCGCAGCAACATGTCTTGTCCGAAACAGACCCCGTGTTGGGACCTGCGCGATCGCGGCTTGCCTTATGACGTGCTGCGCAAGGCGGTGCGAGAGTGGCGCAGCTATGCCGATGACTACCTGGGGGATTTTTACCCGCTGACACCCTACAGCCTGGAGCGGGAGGCCTGGATGGCCTGGCAGTTTGACCAACCGGAGAAGCGCAAGGGCCTCGTCCAGGCCTTCCGCCGGGACTCGAGCATTTACGAAGCCGCCCGCGTCAAACTGCACGGCCTGGAGCTCCGCGCGCGCTACCGCTTGACCGACCTGGACGCCGCGGGCGCAGCCAAGGAGTATTCCGCAGAGGAACTCATGAACCACGGCCTGGCCCTGAACATCGCCGAAACGCCCGGTGCCACGGTCGTGACTTACCAGAGAATACAGGATGAGAAATGACTCTGCGGGCAGATCGGGCGGCAACTCGGGCTTGACTTGGGCCGGGGAATTTGGCAGGCTGACCGGCATCACATGGCGCCCGCGACCGAATCTCAACCCATCAATCCGCCCGAGCTGGCCTGGCTTTTTAAGGCTTCGGAGTTTCTCCTCCGGCTCAACGAAGCGAGCCCGATTTTCGTGCGCCACGGCGCCATCCTGGCAGGTCCGCCTCGGCCGCACCCGGAATGCATCCAGTTGATGCAAAGGGCGCTGCCCATGCTGCTGCGGAATTCGTAGGTGTCGCCCTCGCGGTCCTGGCTGGTCGAACTGAGCGGCACCCAGGAAAGCAAGCCGTAGGTGTGGCACTGGTGGGCGACGGGGTCGCGCGGCCCGTCGGTGCGCCAGAACGGGGTAGAGCGGCCGACCGTCTCGAGGTCGATTCGCCGCCCGCCCGAGGCGCAGTTGTCGATGAGCAGATCGGGGTGCCGTTTTAGCAATTCGTCCCAAAAGGCATAAAGCCCTTCGATGTGCCTGATTTCGCTCATGCCCTGCCGATTCGGGGCATCGGCGGCCTGCCAATAGGGAAGCGGGTCCATATTGAAAGTGAGTATCGGGCAAAGGCAGCGGTTCATTGTCCGGAGGATGTCGGCACCGAGGTGTGAGCCTGGAGCCATGCGACATCGATGTTGTTAGGCGAACTGATGTTCTCCGATAGTTGCCCGGTGTCCATGGGTGGCATCGTGCGCGCGTCGCGCCACTTGTGGATTTCGGAATCGCCATCGGCAAAACCGATGCGCCCGGCCCCGTTGTGGTAGCTCGCGGCCGGGTGTGGTCCATTGCGTTACGAGACCCGTCTTTGGGTTGCGCGGAACACTGTTCCAGGCATCATCGAACCGGGCTGCCTTGGCCTTGAACCAGGTCTGCCAGGCCGCATCCCAGCCCGCCTTGTAACCATAGTGCCAAGCCAGCGTAATAAAACACATCGCCTGATCCATTGACGGGCGGTTGAAGTGGCCGGGCACATCTCCAAAGTGCTTGCCGGGCCCCCAGGCGTAACGGCCGTCGGGATACACATGATCCGGAATTGCGCCCTTGGGAAACGTGTATTCGCCAACTTTCCGGTTCTCCGTAAGTTGCTTGAGCGCCATCAAGTCCACGGCTTGCCTGACTTCTTGCGCCGTAACGTCGCGGCCTGAGCCTTCCAGTTGGAACAGGAGGTCCCGGGCGAAGAGCCCGGCGTCGCGGTAGTACGGACCCGGGGTGCAGATGGTCGTTCCGGCCGGCATCTCCTTGTCGGTGAGCAGGGTCGTGGACCCGTTGACGATGGACTTGGCGCGCGCCTGCATTGCGGCATAGAGCCCGGGCGCGACGGGGACACATACGACCGTCTCGCTCTCGCTGCAGGAGCGGTAACGATGCGGGTGCGTCTGGAACGGGGCAGCGGACGACGCGACGGCATCTCTGAGCGCAAACCACTCGACTCCCGGCTTAACCTCCAGCCGCACGCTCGTTTGCCCGCTCGGCGGGATGCGGACCACGGGGGGAAAGAATCTCGCGCTGGCGTTTGGCTCAAACGCCACCATGAGGAAAGCGGCGCCGGTATTCACCACGTCGAAGGCGCCGGCGGGCGGCACACCTGCGAAATCTTCCACTTGGCCGGTTCCCGCCTTGCGGAACAGCGGCCGGGCAGCGTTTTCCTGAACTCCCAGTTTCACCAGTGCGTGGCCGAAGGCCGGAACCGGGACGCGCACGGTGATCGTGCCGCCGTGTTGCTCTGCCGCGGCGTTTTCAACGGTCGCAACTCCGGCGGGCAGTCCGATCTCCGAGAGCGTGAAGGTGAGCGCTCGGATTTGCGGTTGGTCGGTGAGGTTGAAGATGTTCATCACACTTGCACGCGCCTGGGGCAGGGTGTGGGCATGCGCCGTTTCGTCCAGTCCGTAAAACGTGCCGCGCGCATAAAAGAGCTTCAGCGGCAGGTAAGCCCGCATCGCGGCCTTCTGCGCGTCCCACACTGCCGGGTCCTGCGGCCTGCCCCCGACACCCAAGTGGCGGCAAGTGCTGGCATACCACCAAAACACCAGCGCGTTGGTATTGTCTGTCTTGAGCCCCACGTGCAGGTAAAGGGGAATACTGTAAGCCAGGCTGTAGTAGTAGAGGCTCTTGGCGCGGCCCGACAAGAGGTCGTCCATCGAGGTCTTCAGGCCGTATTCCTTCCGCATCAGCTCAACAAACGACTCGACCGAGCCGAGCCGGTCCGCATCCCACACATGATGACTCGGCCCGGTGTCCCAGCCCGGATCCAAGTAGAGCGCTTCGCAGCCCAACTCCTTGGCTTTGGCGGCTTCGGCCTTCAGGGCCTCCAGCGAATACAGTTTACGGAGCAACTCGACGTTGCCATGACTCAGGAAATCGCGCAGTTGCTCGCGGGGTTTGTTGAGCCCTTCGCACCCGGCCCGGAAGTAATCGTTGTCGTAGAGCTCATTTCCGGCGATCCCTTCTTCCATAGGCCGGCGCCGCCAAAGCAGAGCACGGTTTTGTCACTCACCATCGGCGTCGCGGGTCCACGTGTCGCCCTCTCGGACCGTCTTGGCAAAGCCGATGCGAAAGTCGGCGGTTGCAAGCCGATTCGAGCCGGTGTTGGCGACCGTCACCGTCTCGGAAATCGCGTCCGCAATGTCAGGCCGAGTTGAGAAAAGTTGGGTGATGCCTAACGAGCCCAGTTGGGCGCGGAAACGGACGGACGCCGCGCCGCCGGCGCTTTGGAGGATTTCCGGAGGACTGGAAAGCGCGGGCCTGCCGCCGCCGGGCCAGACATAATCGGAGTCCGCATAGGCCGTGCCGGCTCGAGTGTCCCGCAATGTGGTGGGATTCAAACCGTTACGCGTCTCGACTCGCAACTCGAGGCGTCCATTGGTGAGTTGGACGCGGCCACTTGCCTGGTCGTAGGAAACCGCCGCCTCCGACGCGAAGGCTGCGAAGGCAAAGGCCTGGCTGATCATGAGAGCCAAACCGAGCATCCCGGAGGTAATGGCTGCTGCGCCATTTCCTTTGACCCTCATTCGCTGCTCTTCGTTGGTATTCTCGTTCACTTTGCGATGCGATACATGAACACCGCCGCACCCGGCCTGCGCTTCATCTCCGCTGTCAGTCCTTTCTGAGCAACTAACAGCTCGATTAATGCGAACCCTCTCAGAAACCGCCGTTCCCTTTCCCCGGCGGGAGTTCTTCGAACCGTTCGTAGGCGGCGGGAGACGCATTCAGGTCAACGCCCCCGGGCGCTTTGGACCTCGGCCCCAGGCCGTAGTGATAGTCCCTGGGGCTGACGCCCATAAAGGCGCGGAAGGTCTTGTTGAAATGCGCGAAGCTGTCGAACCCGACGGCCAGGGCCGCTTCCGTGACGTTGTACCCGGACTCATTGAGCAAGGCCGCTGCGCGATGGATGCGGTAGCCCTGAAGGAACCTTACCCAGGACATGCCGAGGGCCTGCTGGAAGAGCTGCTTCAGGCGCGATTCGCTCAGCCCGGCAGCGCGGGCAACCTCGCGCGCATAGACCGGTTCGCTGTAGTGGGTCCGCAGGAACTGCAGGGTCTTCATCAAGGGGCGCCAGTCCTCGGCCAAGTCCTCGCCGCCGATATTGCGCCCCTGCCTCTGCTCCCAACGCAGAATGGTGATCAACTGTTCCATCAGCAAGGTCCGCAAGCGGATTTCCCTGCCCACCTGGGCGCCTTCGGACTCCGTGACCATATCGCGAAACTGGGCGGTGAGCCGGATGAGAAGTTGGCGCGGCGGGCGCAACAGTCGCTCGGCCAGGGACTGGCGGGCGGTAAACCGCCGCAGCACGCGGATGCCTTCGGTCTCGGGGCCCATCTCAATCGGAACCCAGGGCAGAAAATAGACGGTGACGAACCGAAGCGGGTATTTCTCGATGACGCCCCAGTGCGGCACACCGGGGCCCAGCATCAGCACGTCGCCGGCCTTGGCGTACGAGTGCTCCTTTTCCACGAACATGCGGCCTTCCCCTTCAAGGCGGATGCTGATCTCGCAGTAGGGATGCCACTCGGGATGCGGCCGGGGCGGACCCTCCGGAATCGTGCCGTGGCGCACGCAGATGGGGCTGGACTCGCTGACTGGCAGCAGCGACTCGGAGGCCTCGAGCAACCAGGCCAACTCGCGCGGGTTGGTGGGGTGGGACTTCACGGCTGGCATAAGCAAGCGCGAAATTATGAAACCGCGCCGCACGTGTCAATCATCCGCCCATCCGCCCGCTTTCAAATGCGAGAAAAGGCATTCCTGCTCTAGGTGCTCAGCGAGGCCATGGCGCCGAGCACGGACTCAGCGCGACCGCTGCAGGCGAGAGCCAGCGCGAGCAGTCCCAGCAGGGTGTCTTCGTCCGTAGGGGCCAGGCGATGCTCGGGGCCGAGACGCTCGCAAATCAAGCGGCGGAGCAGCGGCGTCTTGAGGGCCACTCCGCCGGAAAAGAGGAGCCGCCGCCAATCACCGGCGGGGCAAACCCGGCGCGCGCACGCGGCGTAGTTGTCGGCCATGCCCTCGAATGCGGCGCGGAACAAGTGGCCGACGGTGAGGTTTTCCTCGCGCGCGTTGGTGATGGCGCCCTGGTCGCCCATGGCGCTGGCATAGAAGGCCGGGTTGACCCGCAGTAAGGTCGAGGGGAGCCGGCCGGCCTGCTCGAGCACGTAGTCCCAGGGGTCGCGCAACCGCACGCCTTGCGCTTCGGCCAACTCGCCCAGCAAGCGGATGAGGGCATCGAGCGCGCGGCCCCCCGGGATATGGGTAATGGTTTTCACATAGCGCCCGTCAAACCAGGGGCGGGTCTGGAAATCCCCCCATTCGAGGCCGGTCGCAAGCTGGATGACCGCCGACCCGGTGGAGATGTTCACGGAAAGTTCGCCTTCCTGGAGCCCGGCCCCCACCTGTGAACATTGATAATCCCCCACTGGGACGAAGAACGGCAGCGGGCGCCCGCCAAGACGCGCTTCGCCCAGGATGGCGCCCTGCGGGAGAATGGCGGGCCATTGTATGCCTTCCAGCCCCAGTTTGGCGATGACGCCGCGGTGCCAGTCGCCGGTCTCGACCTCCAGCGCGCCGTGCGCGAAGGCGTTGGTCAAATCCAGGGCCGGAGTTGCGCCGCAGAGATTGGCCACCACGAAACTGGACAACGAAGCCGCAATGGCCGGGGAGGGCGGCAGCGCCCCGTTGTGCGCCAGCCAGAACAGGAAGCAGAGCGGCACGCCTGGGCGGGGCTCGTTGCCGAGCTGGCGGCGCTCCTCGCGCGAGAGCCGGCGGTTGATTTCCTGGAAATAGGTCCCGCCCGTGTCGCCGAACGGCTGCAACGCGCGTTGGTCCTGCCAAGTGAGGATAGTCGAGCGTGGCCGCCCCACCGGGTCGGCAAAAACCAGGCTGTGAAGCTGGCTGCAGACCACGCAGCCGCGGGCGTCGGGAGCATCGGCCACCAAGCGCTCCAACAAAGCCCGGGTGGCCGTAACAACCGCGCCAGGGTCGTACTCACGGAAGCCCGCCGGCAAGCCGGGGATGGGCTCGGGAAAGGCCACCCGTTGTGCGTGCCGGATGCGGAGCTCGTCCAAGTCAAGCACCGCCCCTTTGATGAACGAGGAACCCAGGTCCAGAGCCAGGAAATGCATGGTCGAGTCCTTTGCCGCCAGGGCCGCTTCAAGAAACGTAACGGATGATTCTCATGCGTCTTCTATACCAGCGGCCTTTTCAAAATCCAGCCCCATCATCGCGCCGGCCTCTTTCAAACTGCCGGCCACGTCGGGGGGTAACAGCATCCCTTCCTTCATCACCCGGGCGTGGCGCTCCCATTCCATTTCCCCGGGGACCCATAGACGTTCGATGCCCTCGGCCCGCGGCGCCTGGTGGATTTCATCGATCAGCGCCTCCATCCGGCGGGCAAACTGGCCGACCGCCATAATGGCGCCGACATCGATCGCGATGAATGAGGCGCCGTGGTTGGTGGGCGCGGTGCCGTCATCCCAGAGCCAACTGCCGACGCGCCAAGTGAAGGCCGCACCGCTCAGGATGCCGGCCAGCGTCTCGATGAGCAGCGCCAAACCGTAGCCCTTGTGGGCGGCGGCCGGTTGCAGCGCGCCCGTCTCCGGGTAGCAGCTCGGATCGGTCGTGGGTCGCCCGTCCGGGCCGATCAGCCAGGTGTTCGGGATGGCCTCGCCGCGTGTGCGGGCCGCATAGACCTTCCCGCCGGCGACCGTCGCCACCGACATATCGAGAAGAAGCGGGGGATATTTGCCGGCGGGCACCGCATAGGAGATCGGATTGCTGCCCGTGATCGCCCCCCGCGACCCGGGCGCCGCCACCGAAGGCGTGTCGTTGGCCATGCTCAGGCCGATGAAACCTTCCCGCGCCGCCAGCCAGGCGTAGTATCCGGCGGCGCCAAAGTGGCAATTGTTGCGCACCCCCACGTAGGCGATGCCGCAGGCCCGCGCTTTGGCCAGGGCGGTTTGCATGCCGAAGGCCGAGGACACCATCCCTAAGGAGGAGTCTCCGTCCACCACCGCCCACGCCGGCCCTTCGGCAATCACGCGCGGGCGTCCGCGGGCGCGCAATCCCCCCGCTTTGAGCCGGCGCAGATAGCCCCGCAGCAGCTTGGTTCCGTGGGTAAAGACACCCCAGGCGTCCGTGGTGGCCAGCACATCCGCCCCGAGCACAGCGTCCGCTTCAGCCATTCCGGCGCGCTCGAAGGCCTCGCGCGCGAAACGGTGCAGCGCCTGGAAACTCACCTGCCTGGCAGCGGCCGGTTTCGGCGAAACATCTGAACTCATACTTGCTGGCGGATTGGCCGCCACCCCCATGAAACGTTACGGGCGCATCGATGAACTCAAAGGCGCCCTCGTATTCCTGGCCTCGGAGGCCTCCTCCTTCGCCACCGGCACGATCCTGACCATCGATGGCGGCTACACGATTTGGTGACGCATGCCGCCTAAATCTCCACGGTCTTGCCTGGGATGGGTGCTGGATAGCGGCCTTGGGAATCGGCCTGGACTGGAGCGGGGCTATTGGCATTGAGGGCATCGACGTTGGAACAGAACTGGAAATCTGAGGCCATAGCTTCCTCCCAGGTGATGATCTTCCCTGAATGAACCGCAGCCCGGCCCATGATGGCCCCCAGGTTCGAAAGTGCCGCCCGGCGGGTTTCGTTGTGAGGCTGGTTGTTGCGGATGGCGCTAAGGAGCACATCCCATTCGGCTTGCCATGGGTTTACGGCCTCTTTTTCGGGTTTCCAGGTGATATTGGCGGGCTCGAGACGTTGGTCCTTATAGAGCCAGGAGGTTGGGGCATGAATATTGCCCGAGAACTTGGCGGCGCACTTGGTTCCGTGAACGAAGGTGGCGAAGTCGTTGTGGCAATTGGGTATGTAGCGGCCGGTCACCAAGGCCTTGGCGCCGTCGGCCCAGGTGTATTCGATGGCGTAGGAGTCGAGGTTCTGGCTGGAATCGGTGCTGCCGGCGAACCGTCCGCCGACGCCGTGAGCCGACACCGGCCAAGCGTCCTTGATCCAGAAACACTCATCGATCTGGTGAATCATCAGTTCGATGAATATGCCGCCTGAGGACCACATGAATTGGAAGGGATGGCCGGGGCTGAGTTGCCAGAGAAGCTCGTTTGCGTTGTGCTGGAAGGGGCCCATAAAATAACCCGGATCCATGCGATAAGCGCGGATGAGAAGGATCTCGCCCATGGCGCCCTCCCGAATCTTCCCAATGAGGGCTTGGCGCGCGGAGGAATGGCGGGCCATGAGCCCGGCGGCGATTTTGAGGTTTTTCTTTTCAGCGGCTTCTCCGGCGCGGAGCATGCGCTTCACGCCGGCCGGGTCGGCGGCAAAATCCTTTTCCATGAAGACGTTGACACCCTTCTCCACGGCATACTCGAGGTGAGGCGCGCGGAAAGCGGCGTGCGTCGTGAGCAGCGCGACGTCTCCCGGGCGCAGACAATCGATCGCGTGCCTATAGGCATCAAAGCCCAGGAACCGGCGCTCGGGGGGCACATCGATGCGGTCGCCCAGGATTTGGGTTAACGCGCTGTGAGCCTGGTCGATTCGGTCCTGGCGGAGCTCGGCCATGGCGACGAGCTTGATCGGGCCGCTGGCGCCTGAAGCCGCGGCCCGGCTCGTGCCGGCGTCGTCGCCCAGCACCAATCCACCGGCCGACATGGCATTGGCCACCGCGCCGCTGCCGCGACCGCCGCAGCCGATCAAGGCCAGGCGGATGGTATGGTCGTCCCCGGCATGGACATAGGGAATGTTCAGTCCCGCGAGCGCGGAAGCAGCGGCAAGGCGGCCGGTGGTCTTGATAAAATCACGACGAGAGGCAAGACGGTTTTGGGTGTCCATGGAGGTCATGTTTATGGCGGAGACAAAGTTGTGTCAATCATCATTCGTCCAACCACACATAGGCGGTCGTGCCGGAAACGCGTTGGAAGCAGCGGCCACAGACACTGGGGCCCGTCGAAAAACAGTCATTCTTTCACCGAAAAACGGGAGCCGATGGCCGGGTTGCTCTTTAATTTGAGATTACTGCTTGAACAATATGGCCAAGTTGACATTACCCCTTCTGCGAGCCCATCCCACTCCGCCGGGCGCGATAACGCTCTGGTGGCTGGGACAGGCCGGTTTTATCCTTAAGAGCCCGGGCGGCAAGATCGTCGTCCTGGATCCCTACCTCTCCAATTCCTGCAAGGCCCTCGGGGCGAGCGCCGGCTTTGACATGGACCGTCAAACGCCTCCCCCGATTCAATCCGAGGAACTCGGCGGGATGGACCTCTACGCCTTGACCCACAGCCACCAAGACCATCTCGATCCAGAGACGCTGGCCGCATGCCGGGCCGCCGGGGGCCGGGGCCCGTATCTGGCGCCCGTGGAGACGGTCGCCAAGTTGCGCGCCTTGGGTGTTCCCGAGGCCGAGACGATCCTGATCTGGCCCAACCAGAGCCATACCGTCGGGGACCTTGCCCTGCGCGCTACGTTTGCCATTCCGTTCGCGGGTGACGATCTCACTCACGTCGGCTATCTGGTCTCGGTGTGGGGCGGCCCGACGGTCTATTTCACTGGGGATACCGCCTACCATGAGATTCTGGCCATCGCCGTTCAGCCCCATCGTCCGGACGTGCTGGTCACGGTCATCAACGGCGCCTTTCGCAACCTGGGGCCGGCAGAGGCGGCGCGCCTGGCCAAACAACTCGAGGTGAAGGTGGTGGTTCCCTGCCACCATGACCTGTTTCCAGACAACAGCCTGCCACCCCAATTGCTCCGCACCAACCTGGCGGTCGAAGGGATCGCCGAACGCTATCACCCGCTCCAAATCGGAGTGCCCTACACCTATCCGCAGTGAAACTGCGAACAAGTTCGATGTTCGGCCCGGTGACCGGCCAAGTCACGGACCCGCGAGGAACAAATCGCCCGGCAACCTCCGGGCCTGTTCCCGCTCGACGAAGGCGATCACTTCTCCCTCGAGGTTGGTGCCGAACTCAAGATCGGGATGATGCTCGGGATAACGATCGTTGACCGTCCCCCTTTCTCCTATGCGACTATCTCTCCCAGCGGAAAAAATCCGGCGGCACCAGGCCTTCCTCGAGCGAGCGCCGGTGGACCGGCCGTTGATCGGGTCGTGGCTCTTCGGGTTTTACGTGCCGGAGCTCTATCCCCGGGTCGCTGCCACCTTGTCTCCGGGCCCGATCCGGCCCGCCGATATCCCGGTGGAGCCGTTCCTCGAAGACATCGAGGCCCTCTGGCGCGCTTATCAGGAGCTCGATGACGACTACCCGTTCGCGGCCGGCGCCCTCGCCAGCGTCCCCTGGCTCGAAGCCATATTGGGGTGTCCCATTTTTTTCTCCGGCACCACCCTGTGGGCGGACCCGTGTATCGGCAACTGGCAAGAGTATGAATGGGACCGCCGTCCCCTGGATAATCGTTGGGCGGAGAAGTTGCTGGAATTGCTGCGGGCCCTGGTGGAACACTCGCGGGGACGCTACGCTTGCACGCCGACACTGATGCGCGGGGTTGCCGACCTCTGCGCCGCCCTGCGCGGACCCAACGCGCTGGCGCTGGACCTCTACGATTGCCCGGAGCGCATTTCCCGCTTGGCTGACCGCTGTGCCGAGGCCCTCATCCAGGTGGGGCAGGCCCAGTTGGCGTTAATCCCCGAATCCGAAAATGGGTACCTGGTTGGCTGTGCCGGGTTGCGCTGCTGGTTTCCTGGGAAGGGTCTCTGGCTTCAGGATGACGCGGTGTCGATACTTTCGCCGCACTTTTACCGCGAGCACTTCCTGCCCCGAGTACGGCGCGTGGCGGGCGCCTTCGAGCACGTCGCTTTCCATCTCCACGGCGATCGGCTCTGGGCGGTGGATCTGCTCCTCCCGCTGGAGGAGATCGACGTGCTGGACCTCAATTACGATGTCGGCGCCTCGGGACTGGAGCAGAAACTGGTGCCGGCCTGGCGGCACATCCAAGCCAGGAAGCCCTGCATTGCCTTCGGGCATGTTACCCTGGAAGAGTTGGCGCGGCTTCGGGAGACCCTATCGCCCGCCGGACTCTCCCTCCAGGTGGTTGCTCCGACCTTGGCGCAAGGACGGGCGGCTCGCGAGTTGGTGTGCCGGCCCGCTTCGCCGCCGACGCGCTGACTCGAGCCGGGCCTGGCGCTGCCGCGGGTGTTTCACCGGTTCCTCCGGCCAGAGACGGTTGTTCCCGAGGCACGAAGATTAGCCCGCCTTTTCCAGGCAGGTTGGTGCCAGGGCCGGATGCTTCTTGGAGTGCGGCGGCGCCAGCGCCCGGGCGCCCCAAAAAAAGCGTGTTTTGTGGCCAAAACTGGTAGCCTCGCCAATAGCATTTGGGACACGATGGCAGGCGAAATCTACAATATGCATTGGCACCGAAGCCCTCATCGGTCAGGAAATAGTTCAAAAATATGAAGAGCGAAGGTCTCGTTCCCACGCCGGGACAGCCCGCCCAAAGCGCCGATACATCTTGTGGAAGGTCCTCCCCGCGCCAGTCGGGGTTCACCTTGATTGAACTGATGGTGGTGATCGCCATCATTGCGATCCTAGCGGCGATGCTGTTGCCGTCTTTGGCCAAAGCCAAGTCCAAGACGCAGGGCATCTATTGCATGAACAACCTCAAGCAAATGATGCTCGGGTGGGAAATGTATGCCCACGATAATAACGATCACCTCGTCCTCAACCAGAACCTCGGCGGTGCCCAAACTGCGCTCTCCAACAGTTGGGTCAACGGCTTTTTGGATTGGACGATCTCATCGGACAACACCAACCTGGCCTATCTCAGCGATGACCGCTGGGCCGCACTCACGCGCTACATCGCCGGCAACACCTCGGCTTATAAGTGTCCCGGCGACAACCATCTGTCGCCCATCCAACGGAACCACGGATGGTCCAAGCGGGTGCGCAGCATCTCCATGAGTTTCTGGATGGGGGATGGAGCGCAGCCGGGAGACAAGGACTGGGGCGGTTTCCTGGTTTATAAGCGGATGGGTGACATGAAGAAGCTGGCCCCGGCGATGGCGTGGGTTTTCGTGGATGAGCAGGGGGACAGCATCAACGACGGGGCCATGTACGTGGACCCCGCCGGAAAAAGCTGGGTTGACATACCGGCCAGTTATCATAGCGGGGCTTGCGGCTTTTCCTTCGCCGACGGTCATGCCGAAATCCACAAGTGGCGGGACGGCCGGACGATAGTGCCCATCCGATACCTGGACTTTTCACAGATTGATTTTTCGCCTGGCCCGCATAACGTGGACTTGACCTGGATTTGGCAACACACAAGCGAGTCCCCCTGAACCTGTTCGCTCAAGTTAGCATCTGCTTTCCTGACCCACAGTAAACAACGCAAACCGACCCCACAATCATATAAGCTCCCGTCCGTCAACAATGCGAACCCCACAAAGACCTATGCAAATCCAAACCCGGTGTCCACATCTTCCACCGCCGAAACGCCTCACCCGCGAGTGTTTCGGCCTTTTCGAGCCGGCAGTATGGACTGGGCCGTCGAGCCTGTTCAACCTCAGGGCTGATTTAGTCGTTTTACTTTTACTGCTGGCGTGTGGTCTGTTCCAAGCCAGGGCGCAATCGCCGACGCCGATCATGGCCTTCCGGGCCGATGATCCGAACCTCGTCACGAATTCTGTGGGGAGCGTGGCCACTTGGCCTGACGAATCAGGTTCCACTAATGACGCCACCGCAACGGGAGGCGCCACCGGGGCGATTCCAGGGCCCACCCTCGCGACCGCGGTCGTTCATGGGGCCACTCGGCCCGTGATCCATTTCGACGGCACGGAGATTCTGCAAGCTCCGGTGTCGGCGCCCCCGCTCGGAAGCCTCTTCATCGTCATGAAGACCTCTGACCCGAGTGTGGGGAACCAGCGTGTGGTCGGCTGGGGAGACAGCAGTGTCGGTCAGAACGGCCTCGAGCTCAGTCCACAGCTTGCCGGCGGTTTGTACGGCATCCTGCGCAATCACGGGGTGGATGGCAGTATGCTGGATGCCAATAAACCCAATGTGGACTACGAGGTTATCACGGTGACTTGGGGCCCCGCCGGGTCCTTCATGTACCGCGACGGGGTTCAGGTGGGCGCCAACGCCACCATCACCTCGATCTCCTCCGATCCAAACATCACAGCCTTGACGATCGGCGGTCCGGGTTCGGGGGGCGCAACTCTTTTCGAGGGAGACGTTCTCGAACTCCAGGTTTATGATCAGCCGCTTTCAAGTGATGCCGTCTCGACGCTCGAAACCGCAATGTTCAACCGATGGCTCGCAGCGCCGAACGCCGGCGTATTGAGCGTCACCGGCGTCCCTGTCCGCGATGAGTATAGTTTGGGCGGCGGCAATAGCGTTATTGCTGTGGAGGCAGTGGATTACAATACGGCCTTACCATCGGCGGATGGCACTCATAACTGGGTCTTCACCACCACGCCAATCAACTTGAGTTCGACGAATGCCAACACGAACTTCTCGGCCACGGGCGTGATGGAGGCCCAGCCGAATACCGGCACCAACTATGGCACCGCCACCGTGGGCCCGGAACTGACGTACGCAGTGAACTTCACCTCCCCGGGCGCCTATTACCTCTGGGTGCGTGGCATTGGCGACAGTCCTCCTGGCGCGAGCGTGAACGACTCGGTTTTGTTCGGGTTGGACGGCGCCTGGACCCAGCCGGGGCTTGGCGGCAAGGCATCCTAGGTGAGCGGCTATTGCGTGACCTACAACACCTGCCTCAAGAAGTATCTGTCCTTTAACTATTTGAGCGGAATGTCCTTCTGCGACGATCTCTCCAGACAGGAATGGAGTTCATCCTTCCATCTCGGATCCTTCTGGGGCAGCAACAACGGTTATTGGGCGTTTTGGCCCACCGACGAAGAGAAGAATGACACCGCTCATTCCGGTCAGAACCTCTACGTTTACAGCTTCTTCCAGAAAAACCCGGGACGGCGGTTTCGGATTTCCTTGGGCCAGGGCGAGACCAAACCAGATCTCGGATTCACCTCTTCATCTGTCTGGTTCTTTAACGAAAACACGCCTCACCAAGTAATAACTATGGATCCCGGCCAAATGTACGGTTACACCCCGTTCGTCGAGTCCTGGGATTCGATCGAAGCACGGCGAACCCGGCAGGTCGGATGCCTCGGGGCGGAGGTGAAGTATTCGGGCACTTGGTCGGATGTGACCGATCCCGCCTGCTACGAAGGCAAGGCGAGGGCCTCCGCCGAAAGACGGGCGAGCGTGGAATTCACTTTCCAGGGCAATGATATCTACTGGCGCGCGGTGAAAGGACCCGGCCTGGGCAAGGCGGATGTTTTTCTGGACGGTGTCCTGCAGACTACGGTGGATTGCTGGGCCTCCCTGCCTAGCGGCTACCAGTTCGCCTTCATCAAGCGGGGTCTGAGTGGCAAAGGTCCGCACACCATCAAGGTGGTCGTGAAGAACGAGAAGAATCCGCGTTCCGCCGGCACAGGGTCTTAGTTTATCGTCAAACTTCTGTCCTTACACCATTCTAACCACAAACCTCTTAGATGAACCAGAAAAGCGGTAAAAACAGGATGAATGCCACGAACCAGTGGATGAAACGGGGCTATCGAATCGGAATGATGTTATGGCTCAGCATCGTGTCCGGCACAGGCGCGGACACGAAGCCGAATATGGACCAACTCGTGGGGCAGCCGGCGGAGTTGTCGGCGTGGGCTTACGCCTATCGTGCCGATCTGCCGGTGCAGGCAAAACCGGAGGCTTGCTTTGTCCGCCGCCGGCTGGAACGGCTGGATCGGGCATACCGGCCGGTCAGTCTATTGCTCTCCCAAGGCATCGCGAGGAAGCCGGCGCCGGCGCCCAAGCACGACGGCGGTTGGCTGTTGCTCTCCAAGAAGGAGGTCGGGGAGCGTGGTGGGCTGTTGCCGGCGCCGAACGGAGTTTTGCAATCCGCGTTGCTCTGGGAAGGGCGCATGCAATTGAATCGTGTGGAACTCCACTGGCCGAAAAACGGAACACCGCCGCCGCCGCCGCAAAGCGTGGAGGTTCGGGTGTATCCATCACTCTATGGCTGGTTTGGCTGGCAATGGGATCAGCAGGTGACGGTCAAGCCCGAAATCTCCGAGGACGGTTTGACCTGGAGCTACAAGGGGGACTGGAACGAGGTGGACATGGTCGCGGTATTTGTCCAGCCTGCCGGGGAGGCTAAGAAGGAGGGCGCCAAGGGGCAGGCAACGGTTCCGCAAATCCGCGCCTACGGTCCGGAAACGTGGAAGCCGATGGACGTGGAGATCGAATGGGGATTCAAGGCCGGAACGCAGGAGGCGGACTTCGGCGGTCAGGTTGAGGGGTTCTTCGGTGTCGGGGGCAAGGTTGCGCCTTTGCCGGGCGATACCGGCACCACGACGGATGGCCAGAACACCTGGAAATCGCGCGCCGGCGGCGGGAGCCGGCGGGGCGTTGCCCTGTCGCTATTGTATATCCAGCCGGCCATTGAGGATGTCGGCAAAATGCCAAGGTTTCCCGGCGGCGATCCGCGCGACACCCGAATCACGGTCTGGACGGCATCGGGCAGTTTCACGTTCCTGGCGCGCGACCTGGAAAAAGGGCCGATCCTCGCGCCGGAGTACGGTTTTTTTGTGAGCAAGGCGGGGAGCGGCAACATCGCCCGGGGATTCGCGGCGGAATTGGCGGCCCGGAACATCAAGAGCATCCGCGCGATGACGCGTGAACATCCCGAGGCGACATGGGAGGAAGCGATGCGGGAGATCAAGCTGCCGCTGTTGCCGCGCGGGACGGCGCTGCCGCCGTACAAGCAGGTGGCAGATCCGCCCATGCAGGTGCAGGTGCCGGAGGCGCGCTGGGTGGACGCCTGGCGCATGGGCGTGTCGCAATTGCAGAAAGGCGAACTCACGTACATGGGGCTTGCGCTCGAGGCGCCGCGACCGATTCATGACATGGATATGGTGGGGCTGCATGATACGGCAGCAAAGTGGTTGGACACCTTTCTGCAGAGGCCGGGCGCCCCATCAGACGGTGATTTCAACGACGGGTCGGGAAATTTCTCCATCGGCAAGCTCTTTCACGAAACGGCGGTCATAGATTGCCCCGGTTATGACACTTATGAACTCGTCCACAACGGCGGGAGCGGAAGGATTCTCTACGATCTGGCGGAACACTACTTCCTGACCGGGGACACCAAGTGGTTCAAGAAGAACCAGTGGAGGATGCAGGCGGCGGCCGAGTGGATCATCCGGCAGAGAACCCTCTACATGAAGGACATTCCCAACCGGTCGGACCTCTGGGTGGCGGGACTCCATCCGCCCCAGCACATCGCTGACTGTGCCTGGGGTGGCAGCGAATGGAAATGGTATGCGAATATTGACGCCTGGTACTGCCAAGGACTGCGCCGGTTTGGCGAGGCGATGGCGGAAGTGGACCCGGCCAACGCCGGGAGATATCTTGAGGAGGCCGAGCAGTACCGGATGGCCCTGCAGAAGGCGGTGACTCGGGCGGTCACGCTCGCACCGGTGAGGCAGGTGCGGAACGGGACGTACCGTTCCTACATTCCGCCGATCTTTTACATACGCGGTCCTTCGATAGGGCAAGTGACTCAAATCGCCATGACGGATGACGACTGGCCCCACGAGATGCTGGATTCCGCAGGGATTGCGGTCCTGGACGATGCCCGCGTGGACGGGCATCTGGATGTGAGCGAAGACGTGTTGGCGCTCAATCCTACCTATTTGTTCGGCGGCGGTCGTTTTCAATACCTCACGGACCACAGGCGCGAAAGAGGCCTGTCTCCTGGGGAAGACTGGTTCTGGGGAGGGTTTCCCTCTCAATTGGGTTACAGCTATCTGGCCAATGTTTATCTGCGTCGCGACGAGGTATCGAGTTTTCTGCGACAATGGATCAACAGCTACGCGGCATTCGTCATGCCTACTCCCGAGTACTGTTTCCTTGAGCACTTTATGAACCACGCCGATCCAAACGTAATCCAAGCCTGTCAGAAGGGCGAATATACCAGGTACCTCAATGGCCACGCCCTATCCTATTTCATGGAAGAATTCCGCTCGTTGCTGGTTTGGGAGGATGGGGACGCCCTCTGGCTGGCGAAAGCGCTGCCTCGGCGCTGGTTTGAGCAGGGCAAGAGGATTTCGGTGAAGAACGCCCCGACTTGCTTCGGCACGGTTTCCTACGAAATCGCTTCCGACGTGGACAATGGCAAGATCACAGCCACCGTCGAAATGCCTTCGCGCAATCCGCCCAAGTCGGTCTGTCTGCGCTTCCGCCATCCTCAGGGTGTGCCCATCAAGAGCGTCGAGGTCAACGGGAAGCCGTGGAAAAACTTCGATAAGGACAGGGACCTTATCCGGCTGGAAGGGGTGAAGGACACAGTGCTCGTGCAGGCAGGTTACTGACGCATGGCCTGAGAAAAAAGAACTATCTTTGAATATCCTCATCGAGTAACTAGCATCCTTGTTTTGTTGATCGTTATGCCGCTCAAATTCTTCTCCGATGGCACGATGAATGCATCTCTAACCGTGGGCATAGTGCTCCTTCTGCCGGGCGCGGCGCCCGCGCCGGCCCGGGGCGCGGAGCTCCAGGTCCGCGGGTTTCTGGACCAGGTCAGCGAAGCCAAGGTCATCCCCCGTTCCCAACCGGCCGGCGTGAAACCGTTGGGGGCAACCCAAGTCCCGCAAGACGTTGACCTCGTGCTCATGGCGAAATGGAGCCTGAACTACCTGGCGGGAACGATCACCGTGGACCGCGATTTTGAGTCCAGCTACGGGAACTGGCCGCTGAAGTACCCGCCCTTTTCGATGGCGGGAGACAACATCGCCGGGGGCGACACCGAATGCCGCAACGACCTGGCTTTTGTGTTGATGCGCGAAATGAGCGGCATTGACGCCGGCCTGGACATTCAGAAAGGGGTGCGCCAGCGTCTTCTGAAACGGTATCATGCCAGCGGCCTGTTTTTGCCCGTCAACGGCGATACGGATGTAATTTGGGCTACGACCTGGCTGGCGCCTCCCCCAAGTATTGAATGGGAGGGCAAGCCGATCAAGATCACCTACCGGGCGGAGCTTGATTTTTGCGTCCTCGAGCCTTACGTGCGTTTTTTTGAGGTGACAGGAGATGCCGGGATGCTGGCGGTGGCCAAGGGCCTGGCGGACGGACGGTTGGACGGCCTGGCCAAAGGCCACGACACCTCCCACATGCACAGCATGATGCACGGCGTGGAACCCTTGGCCCACCTCGGCGCAGTGACTGGCGAGGCGCGCTATCTTGATTGGGCCGAGGCCAGATTGAAGGAGACGGAGCCGTTTCGAACCGATTATGGCTGGGTGGCGGCGGTGCGGGACGCCGGTTTCTCATCGCCCAAGATCTCGGAAACCTGCGCCCTGGCCGATGTCATGCAGACGGCCATATTCCTGGCCCGAGGTGGCCGGACGGCGTACTGGGACTTCGTTGAGCGGGCAATGCGCAATTACCTGCCGCAGGAACAGTTCTTTATCGATGAGACGTTCAAGACCCTTTGGGCCCAGGCCAACTCCACAAACCCGGAGGCGCTCGTCAAGGGCCTGGGGCTGGTGCGCCGAATGGAAGGAGGGTTCTTTTGCCGGACCGATCCCGAGGACCGCTGGTCGATCGGCACGCTGAGCCTGGAGGGGTGCTGCCCGCCCACCGGGATGACCGGGCTGCACTTGGGCTGGAAGAGCATTGTAACCAAGACGCCCGCGGGCGTCTTTATCAACTTGGCGCTCAATACCGATACCCCGGCGGCCAGGGTGGTCAGTTTCCTGCCGGATCAAGGCCGAGTCACCGTGGTCGCCAAAGAGGCCGCAACCTATAACTTGCGCGTGCCGGGCTTTGCGCCGCGTGAAAGAGCGGAGGCCTGGCGCGGCGGCAAGAAAGTGCGGTTGGCATGGAACGGAGATTATGTTCACTTTGCGTCCGTCCAGCCGGGTGAGGAACTGACCGTCACCTACCCCTTGGTTGGTTTCGTGCAGAAGATGAAACGGGGCGGCACCGATTACACGATCCAGTGGAAGGGAAACGAGGTCGCCTCGGTGTCGCCGAAAGGCCGGGTGTGGCCGCTCTTCGAGAAGGTTCCCTTTCCTACACCGCCGTACCCCGGCCAATTAGGGCCTGTGCAAAAGCAGAGTCGGAATTAATGGCGGGAGGAGAACGAGACGAAGAAGACAAACAGTGGAAATCAGGTGAACGTCATCAAAATGTGGAAGGACTTTGATAGCGACAGGGACATTATCCGGCTGGAAGCACTGCCGGGCAAGATCCTTGTCCGCGCAAATCACTCAACCCTCTGTATCACTCCCCCGAATGCCTATGAAATCACTCCCCTCACTGCTCTTGCTCTTGTCCACGGCCGCCGTAACAGGCGCTGCCGACGGTGATTCCTGGGACTTGGCCACGGATGACACCCGGGTCAGCCTCACCGTGTCGAACGACCAGCCGGTGCTCGTGGTCTTGGAGAACCCGAAGACGCGTCACAACTGGGCCGGGGCAAACACCCGGGTCCCGCTGTTGGCGCACGTGCGGCTAGGGGGCGAAGATCGCCCCGTGCACTGGGTATTCAAGCAGGGCCAGGCCAACTCCGGGCAATTGGTTCTGACCTTCGTCAGCGACGATCCGAAGCTGGAGTTGCGTTCGATTTGGCGCGCGCAGCCCGGTCGCGGACCTGTTGAACACTGGATGGAGCTGGTCAATCACTCCGGTCGGACCATCACCGTGCCCCGCCAGGCGAGCTTGGCCTTGTTTGGCCTGGCGGCCGGCGGGCCTGCCGAGGTGTGGTGGGTCAAGCGCGGCGGGAGCAACGCGAGCACGGAGGGCGGGACGATGACGCGGTCGTTGGCGCCTGGTCTCGAACTGAAGCTGGTCAGTGATTGCGAAGATGGGACCAGCCCCGTGCCGTGGCTGGCGGTGCAGAAGGGGCCGGAGGAAGGACTGTACGTCGGCTGGGAGTTCTCCGGGTCGGGGACCCTGGAGGTCAAGGCCAGTGCCCGGCCGGATGGGCTGGACATCGAGGCCGGGTTGCCGCGCGATTTTCGGACGGACGTGGAATCCGACGAGACCTTCCTGGTTCCGCCGGCCTTCGTCGGTTGCTATGCGGGCGACGTGGATGAAGGAAGTTATAGTCTGCATCGGTTTATTATCGAGAAATTGCGCCCGCCGGTTCCCAACGGCTATCCCGATCCCACGCTCGCCTATAATCTGTACCTCGACGCCGGCGGCGGCAACGCCAAGGAGGCTGACGTGCTCAGAAGCGCCCGGACCTGCTACGAGCTGGGGTTCGAGACCTTCATGCCGGACGCGATGTGGTTTCCGGAAATGGGCGATTGGCGGTGGGACCCGAAGCGGTTCCCGCGCGGGGTTGCCCCGATCGAGCAATACGTCCACGCGCACGGCATGAAACTGGCCTTGTGGTGTGCCTGGACCGACGCCGGCACGTCCGAGGCTGCCGGGGCGCTGAGCGGGCGCGGCCCGAACGGCAAACCGGACTGGTTCAGCGGGGCCGCTGGGCCGGACTGGGGGGGAGGGACGATCTGCCTGGGCTGCCTCGAGGCCAAGCAGTGGGCCCTGCGCAAGACCCAGGCGCTCGTGGCCGAGCAACACCTCGACTACCTTAAGCACGACTATTCCCCAATCGTAAACCACTGTGTCCAGGGGACCCACCGCCATCACTACGGAGTGGATGCGGGCTATTGGGCGACCCTGGGATATTATGAGGTCCAGGATGCGTTGCGCCGGGCCTTTCCCGGACTGCTCCTGGAGAACTGTTCGGCCGGCGGACACATCAAGGACTTCGGGGCCGTCAAACGAACCCACTATGTGGTGACGACGGATACGCTGTCGAACCTGCCGGATCGGCAGAGCCTTTACGATTCAACTTTTGCCTTTCCCCCGCTGGTGCTCCAGGCCTACACATACGAGCGGACCTATCCCGTCAAAGGCGACGACCCCGGGCCCTATTTGTGGCGGAGCGCGATGATGGGCGCCTGGCAGATCGATCCGACCAGTACCCGCTCCTGGACGGACGAGGAGTTCGACTCGGCCAAACGCGCGGCGGAGATCTATAAGGCCTGGATCCGGCCGTTGCTCAAGGACGCCAAGGTGCATCATATCCTGCCTCGGCCCGATGGCACTCACTGGGATGGCATGTTCTATTGGAGCGCCGCCCTGCGACGGGGAACTCTGTTTATCTTCCGCCCGGATGCGCCCGAAGAGAAGAAAACCGTCACTCTGAAAGGACTCGAGCCTGGGGCGCGCTATTGGGTCTGGGCAGAGGATGCTTCGCTGCCGCCCGGGCTCCGGACGGGCGAGGAACTTATGCGCGGCGGGTTGCTGGTGAGCCTGGCATCGCCCTATAGCAGCGAGCTCATCTATTTGCAAGCGGAGAGCGTGGGCCGGCCCGACGGGCTGGCCGTGCCCGGAGACTTCGCCCTGCACGCCGCCGAGACTTCGAGCGATGAGTTCGCCAGTTCCGCGCTCTTGCGCTGGGAACCGAGCCAGGGCGCCAGGAGCTACGTGGTGCGGGTGGCCAAAACCGCCGATCTCGCGGACTTGCTGGTCGAAAAGAGAGTGTTCAGATCTTCCGTGTCGGTCAGACAACTGGCGCCGGAAAAGACCTTTTATTGGAATGTCGAAGCGGCGTCTTCAGGCGGGACGCGAGTCAACCAGGGGGCGGCGCAATCCCTTGTCACCCCGGCATTGAAACCGCTTCCGGGCCTCGCGTTTGTGTCGGATATGCCCTGGCTCAAGTCGACAGCCGGGGCCGACAACACCGTTCATCGCGACAAGAACTACAGCCAGAACCTGATTTCGATCGCCGGAAAGCAGTACCCCAAAGGCGTGTGGACCCACACCTTCAACGACGCTACCCCGGCGGACGTGGAGGTTGACATCCAGGGCCGGGGATTCGCCTTGTTCAAGGCCAACGCCGGGGTCGAGGATTCGGCTGGCCCGGGCAGCGTGCAGTTCCAGGTGCTGGTGGATGGCGAAGTCAAAGCGGAAAGTCCCGTCCTGAGGCCCGGGCGCGTGCAGCAGTTTAGCGTCGGTGTGGCCGAGGGGAAGAAGGTTACGTTGCGAGTGTTGAACGGCGGCGACGGCTTCTCCTGCGACCATGCGGCCTGGGGCTTCGCGCGGTTCGTGGAAAAGAACATGGAGGATCCTCTGGCGGGCCGCTAGAACTGAATGAAAATCGATCTGGTCGGGACAGTAGCGCTGGTTACCGGCGCCGCGCGGGGTATCGGAAAGGCAATCGCTGACACCCTCGCAGACAATGGCGCGACGGTCGTTTATACCGACATCGACTTCGAAGTCGTCCGACGTTCGGCCGCGCGCTCCCCTTCGTCGTGCACCCGGCAAATGGACGTCGCCCAGGAGGCCGAGGTCGAGGGCGTCGTCTCGGAACTCCTTGACCGGTATGGCCGGCTGGATATCCTCATCAACAATGCCGGCATTAACACCATGAACCACCGGGTCAGCATCGACCAGTTTCCGTTGGCCGAGTGGGACCGCATCCTGCGTGTGGATTTGATCGGGCTCTTCCTGGTGAGCCGGGCGGCTGCCCGCCCGATGATTCGCCAAAAGGCGGGACGCATCGTCAATATTTCCTCGGTTGTCGGCTCCGTGCCGTTGCGCCTGCAATGCGCCTTCACGGCCGCCAAGGCGGGCGTCAGCAACCTGACGAAAGCCATGGCCCTCGAACTCGGTCCGCATGGGGTGCTGGTCAATGCCATCGCTCCCGGCTCGGTGATAACCGAGAATACCAAACGGTTGTTCTACGAAAAGACCGCCCGGTTCAGTTCGCATCGGGAAAGCCTGCTCGAGCATATCCCCCTGGGCCGGCGCGGCGAGGCCCGGGAAATTGCTTATGCCGCGCTGTTCCTGGCGGCGCCCGAAAACTCCTATATCAACGGTCATGTGCTGACGGTCGATGGCGGATGGTCCGCCGGCTATATGCCCGAGTGCGAAGGACAGTTCATGGAATTAGCCTGAGAAACGGTGCTTATGACTACCTCAACCATCGTTGGTGTCCTGCTGGTCGCGTTGGCCGGCCTGTTGACTGGAAGCGGGAGTTGGCCTTTCAAGCTCATGCGCCAATTCCGCTTCGAGCACTGGTTCTTTGTCGGGATGGTCGTCGGCCTTTGGATTTTGCCTTGGGCCATCACGCTGCTGTTTTGTCCTCGGCCCTTCGAGGCCTACGCCACCGTGCCGCGCAGCGCCTTGATCGTTTCGAACCTCTTTGCGACCGGTTGGGGCATTGCCAACGTGTTATGCGGCCTCTGTTTTGTTCGCATCGGGGTGGCCCTGACCGGCGCCATCCTCACCGGCCTGGGGGTTTCCGTCGGCGTGGCGCTGCCGATGATCTTCAAAGGCACCGGGAAGTTCCAGAATGCGCCGGATCTGGGGTCCCCGGCCAGCCGGTGGATTCTCGGGGGCGTGGCGGTGATGCTGGTTGGCGTGGTGGCCGCCGCGATGGCCGGCTTTGGCCGCGACCGGATTCTCCAAAAGCGGCAGGAACGATCGGGGGAGTTCCTGGGCGGCCTCATCATGACCGTCATCGCGGGCGTCCTTTCTTGCGGCATGGCCCTGGCATTTGTCTATAGTCAAGGCCCGGTCGTGGAGGCGATGACGAAAAACGGCGCGGGTCATATCGCCGCCAATTTCGCGGTCTGGGCCGCCGGTTTGTTTGGCGGGGCGCTGGTGAATGTGCTCTACCCCGCCTACCTGCTGAGCCGGAACAAGTCGTGGGGAGTTCTGACGCAGAGCTGGAAGGAGTTGGCCCTGTCCGTGCTCATCGGCCTCAACCTCATTCTGGCGGTTTCGATGATGGGATTGGGGATGCTCATGGTGGGCGCCTTGGGCGCCTCGGTCGGCTTCGGCATTCAACAAGCCATGCAGATTGTGGGCGGGCAGGGCCTCGGATTCATCAGCGGGGAATGGCGCGGGATCAGCGGGCGTCCGCGGCGGCAAATGTATGCTGCCATCGGGATCATCCTGGTGGCCGCTGTGCTTATGGCCCTGGGCAGCCGATGAGCCGGCCTCCAGGAGCCGAACCGCGAGGGCAGGGCGCGCTGTCCACAGCGCCCCGATGCTCGCCGGGGCACCCTCTCTCGCGTTCACGGTTGGATTATTATGAACGATAAACTGATACAAACACTCAAGGCGGTCGGCAAGGCGACCGAAGTATTCACCAGTCCGGATGGCACGGAGGTCCTGTTGCTGCCCTATGGCGGCCGGGTGCTGGGCTTGTTCAGCCCCGGCAGCAGTGAGAACTTTTACTGGACGAATCCCGCGCTCGACTCGGAAAGCGCCGCCCGCGCGTATTACGCCTGCGACGATTGGCACAACTCAGGCGGGGACCGCACCTGGCTGGCGCCGGAGGTCGATGTCTTCCTTCCCGATTACCCCCGCCTGGATAAGTATTTTCAGCCCCGCCAGCTCGATCCGGGCGACTACCAGGTCCAAAGGCGGGATGGCCGGCCCTGGCTGGTCAACCGGTTGACGCTCACCTTGTCCCGCTCCGGCAAGGAGGTCATGCTGGAAATGGCCAAGTCGGTCGCCCCGGCGGCCAACCCCTTGCGTCACGAGCGCGGCTGGGATTGGGCCGGCCTCGAATATGCCGGCTACACCCAGTTTAATTCCCTGGCCCTGCTCGGCTCGCCGGCTGAAGCCCGCGTGGGATTGTGGAATTTGATTCAAATGCCGCATCAGGGAGAACTGTTGGTTCCCACTTTCAGCCGGAGCCAACCCAGGTTAATCATGGGCGCCATCCCGGAAGAAGACCTCCTGGTCGGCGACCGTCTGATTCGGTACAAGATGCGCCAAACCGGTGAGCACAAAATTAGCCTCCGCGCCGTCGGCGCCACCGGCCGGGTGGCCTATCTCTATGAGCGGGGCCGCAAATGGTCGCTTATCGTCCGTAACTTCGTGGTGAACCCTTCGGGCGAGTACATCGATGTGCCCTGGAATGACCCCGAGCATCTGGGATACTCCACGCAAGCCTGCAATGTGAACAGCCGCTTAGGCCAGTTCAGCGAACTGGAGTACCACATCCCCGCGATCGGCCGGGGAACCGGGCTGGCGCGTTGCGATGACAGCTCGCAGGTCTGGGCCTTCCGCGGAGCCAAGGAGCGGATCGTTTCCGTGGCCCGATGCCTGGTCTCCTCGGAAGTTTAACGTCAATCATAACTATTCCTTGGTGCAGGACTGGCCATCCTTTAGTTGAGGTGGGTCCGAAGAACTGCTCCGCGCAGCCCTGGCCTCGTCGATCATGGCACCGATATTCTGGGGCGGCGCGGCTACGGGCACCTCGCAACCGGAGCCCAGGATGAAACCGCCATCCTGCCCCGCATCGGCGATGGCTTTTCGAGAGGCGCGAATGACTTGCCCAGGTGTTCCCCGCCAAAGCAGTTCCACCGGATTGAGATTGCCCATCAGGCAGACACGTCGTCCGACACGCTCCTTGGCGATTTTTAAATCCACCTTGAAATCCAGTTCGAGGATGTGCGCGCCGGTATCCGCCATGAGGTCGAGCACCGGGGTCATGTTGCCGCAAATGTGCAGCAGCGTGGCCGCTCCATAGCGTTCTGCGATTGGATTGAGCGCTTCGAAGAACCTGCGCTCGGCCGGCCATGCCCACTTGCGATACATGGCGGGCGAAATCATGTCCAGCGACGCGAGCGAATCGCCTGCCTGCACAAGGTGCGCTCCCGCTTCAAGGCAGGCCTTGGCAAAGCGGATGAGGGCCTCGGCAGTCAGGTCCAGCAAATGCCTCAAGGCCCGTTCCTCCGCACTGTCGGGCCGCTTATCCGCCATCGCCAACTCGATGAGAAACCGCTCCGTTCCCAGCAGATGGGAGGCCAAGGAGAACGGCCCCGTGCCCGGGGCGCGCACCGCGACTGCCCCGCCGAGCTGTTGGGCGAGGAGGCGGATGGCTTCCAGATACACCGGCATGCGACCGTCTTTGCAAGGATTGGGCACACGGAGCCTCTCGATGTCTCCCAAGTCGCGCGCGGCAGGGGTCTTGAGCGTCGGCGTGCTGTCCGCGTAATGCTGCACTTCGGCGCCAAAGCCCTCCGCGATATAGTAGTTGTCCGATTGAGCCACCACGGCGTCCTGGCCATAGAGCTGCCAAGCCCGAAACTGCGCCTCAGCCATGCGGGCGCCAGACCGGCAATATTGCCCAATCGGCACGCCGGCCACATGGGCGCCATGATTGCCCATGTAAGGCGCCACAGGCACCGCGTCGGACTTCAGTCGCCGGGCCGCGCAACGGATACGTTCCAGGGAGGTCATGAGCGGATGAGGTTATTCATGGGCGCTTGATCGTTTCTCGGCCGATCCTAACAGATGCGTCTGCCTCGGCGACCGTTTTTCGTCCAAATCTCCTGCAGTTTTTTGCCGCCGCGCACGGCGAGAACTGCCGCCGGTTTCCCTCGATCCGCGAGATAAAAAGGAGCAAACTCAACGAAAACAGTGAGCCGCCCTAAGGCCGAGGCAGTATTCCTTGGGGAACAAGATTATGAAAACAGCAAAGGACAGTGGCAGCGGAGCCAGCCAGACCATGCTCGCTTAACGTGCCTGACCACCAGGCGCTGACCGCCTACCTCGCCGCCAAGGGTATCGGCGCCAGCCAGGCAGGCGCCGGACTTCGCGATGGGACCTACTGGGTCAATTACCGGACCGAGCAGTTGCTTGGCTTCGTCATCGAGATTATGGAGCCCGCGCCCGGCAGCGACGGCCGGACCCCGGGTGTTGCTCGCGCGGCGGCTCCTCAGACGGGGGGTGGCAAATGAGCAACCTCTTCGGACGGTGAAATCAGTGCTGCGCCTCAGACCCCCGGCACGTAACCCTTCCCGAAGGTGGCGGTGCTTTCGGTGCGAAAGTCGGTCATGAGCGACATCAAAGCCGTTGTGCCGCCGTCGGCGATAATGGTTTGCCCCACGATATAGCCCGCGTCCTCCGAGCAGAGGAATGCCGCCAGCTTGGCGATGTCCAGCGGCCTGCCCGGCCGCGTGACGGGCACCGATTGGAAAGCGGCCTTCGCCGCTGCCTCAAGGCTGAATTCCGGGATCGCCTTGAAGTAGTTCTCGACCGTGACCCAGCCCGGCGCGATGGCATTGACGCGCACGCCCTGGTGGGCCAACTCCACCGACAGCGAGCGCGTAAAGGCGATAATCGCGCCTTTCGTGCCGGCGTACACCGAATGATCGCGCGCCCCCGACACTCCGTGGATCGAGGTCAGGTTGCAGATCGCCCCGCCGCCATGCGCCACCATGTGCCGCGCCGCAGTCTGCGCCAGGAAATACTGCGCGCGGATGTTGACATGGTAAACCGCGTCGAATTGCTGGGGCGTTACCTTGAAGAAAGACCGGTTGAATGTAATGCCCGCATTGTTGACCAGGCAATCCAACCCGCCGAGAAACTCAATCGCCTTGGCGCCCAGGGTGATGACCTCCTCGACCACGTCGAAGTTCGCGGCGAAGGCGGCGGCTCGCCGGCCCATCGCCTGAATTTCCTCGACCGCCGATCTCGCCCCCTTGTCGCTATGGGCATAATGCAATACCACGTCCGCTCCCTCGCGGGCGAATTCCAATGCGATTTCGCGGCCGATGCCCGTTCCGGAGCCGCTGACCAAGGCTTTTTTGTTCGCCAGTTTTCCGCTTGCGCTCATAATCATATTCTTACCTGTTTATCTGAACACGCGCAAAGATCTTCTCAGCAAACCCACCGCTTTTGGTGCGCCGCGCTGCATTTGCACAGTCCATCCCGCTGGCTTCGGGCCATTGGTTGGCGAGCGGGCGCCCCGTCGTTATCCGTGCTATTTGGACTTGTGGGCGAGGTCGAGCGCCACATCCAAGATCATGTCTTCCTGACCTGCCATAGTCTTTCGGCGCCCCAACTCCACCAGGATGGCAACCGGGTCCACCCCGTATTTTTCGCCCAACCGCTTCGCATGGAGCAGAAAGGTCGAATAGACACCGGCATAGCCGATGGCAATGGCGTCGCGGTCCGGGATCGGCTGGAATGGCATGATGGGCGCCAGCACGAACTCGGCCGCCTCCAACAGGCGAAAGACGTCCAGCCCGGGATTGCAGCCCAGCTTGTCCAGGAC
>Ga0187849_1000944_pt1 | contig 35262 bp, 25 predicted proteins | sample June2016WEW_4_10_2_FD_132412 | JGI IMG/M metagenome (GOLD analysis project Ga0187849, IMG submission 132412) | Peatland microbial communities from SPRUCE experiment site at the Marcell Experimental Forest, Minnesota, USA - June2016WEW_4_100 | ecosystem: Environmental > Terrestrial > Soil >...
CAGGCCGTTGGCCTGGGCTGAGGTAGTTCGCCCCTTTGGGGCTCGATTGGGCATCAGCAGCATCAGCACCCCCGGTGTCCAGCAAAAGATGTGGGACACGATCAGCTCTCGGCAGAGGCATTATCGCATATAATATATACACTTAAATTAAAAATGCTCTAAGCCTCCCATCTGTCGCTCATAGCGTTTAATCTTCAGCAGCAGGTTGGTGAGCCGCCGGACTTCCCGAAAGTTGGAATCTTCCGCCTTTGTGACTTGGTGGTTTTTTCTTCGAGCCCGTGGGGGTAGAAGCACCACCACGAAGACACCAAGTCAATCTCCTGTGTGGTCATGCCGGGACGCACTCCTTCGGCCGTGATCAGCCATCCTCTCGGTATTTTGTCCTCTCGTGGGGGAAAATCCGAGAGGCGCATCGGGCCGGCAGGACGCCAGCACTGGTAACAACTGTAGCCTATTCTCAGCCCATTGTCAAGAACTATTTTGAGGCTGCGATTTTTGAACGTACGGCCTTTCACTTTTACCCTTTGCCCTTTGCCTTTTGATTTTCTTTTGCGGCTCCGCCGCGCTGCGCTTCAGTGTGCTTTATTAGCGTTGGTCATGCCCACCCACAAACGCCATTTTGCGCGCGGACGGCTGCAACTCCTGATCAGCAGGACCTATCGCCGCGCCAAGCTTTTTGAGAGTGATCGGCTCGCCTGATTTCAGTCTTGTCTGTGGGCCGCAGAGCTACGCTCTGCGGCAGCCCGCGGATATCACACCGGCGCGTGGGATCTTACGGCGCTCGCAGGGCGCTGGCAAGGTAGCTGAGGGAGGCAGGGGCGATGAGCCGATAGGGAACGACGCCGCGATGCTTGACCTCGCGCACGGCGATGGAATCGGCAAAGACCACGTCTGCGGCCGCCAGCGCTTTCGCGTCGGGGAGGGGAAGCAGGAACTCTTGCAGCACGTGGCGGCGTCCGGCGGCAGTCGCCAGCACGCTGCGCGCGGTTTGCAGGAATGCCTCGCTGACGGAAACCACCGCTACTATCGAGGGCTCGCGCCGGTTGCGAATCAGTTCGACGTGCTCGTCCGCGGCGCCGAACTCGAGAGGAATGGCGGGACGGTCCTTGGGCAGCAGGGGATTGACGTCGGGGATCGCGTAGTGTGCGGCCACCGCCAGCGCGCCAATGCCCAGGCCGGGGTTCGCCGCCAATTCCAGCCGCGAGCAGACCTCTACCGGCCAGTTGATCGCCGCGCGGATTTCTTCCTGGAGCAGGCGGCGCAGGCCCGCATCGGCTTCCACCACCAAAATGTGATCGGGGGGCTGACCCAGCAAGCGCTCGCGCACTCGTTCGCGCAAAGACTGGAGCGAAAAGCCCTGGTCGCGCGCCAACCGAATCAGCGTGTTGATGAAGTCGTCGAGGCCGCTCGCCCCGCGGGCGTGTACTCCTTCCTCCAGGGCTCGAACCGTGACGCGGCTCCCTCGCCGCCCCACCAGCCACATGCGCCGGATCAAATCCTGGTAAGCCTCACTCACCGTGTTGTGATGAATCTTCAGGCGGCGCGCCAGTTCGCGCACGCTGGGTAGCGCCTGCCCGGGTTGCAGCTTGCCCGTGGCAATGTGCAAGACAATCTGCTCCGCCAACTGCTGGCGGAGGGGGACTTCGCTCTCTTTGCTGATGCGAATGTCCATAATCGCAGCGCGCCCCGCGCTTCGCGTCCGCGCGAGCGCCCCGTGCCCTTCGTAATATACGCCGGCGAGGCGGGGTTGGGCAGAGAAAACGCGCGGGGAAGACCGCGAAGTGGGGCCGACCTTCTCACCGCTGAGGCGCGAAGGCGCAGAGATTTGAAAACAAAAAGCCTTTTCTCTGCGTCTCAGCGCCTCTGCGGTGTGACACTTCACAAACTGTAACGCCCGTGGTTGCGGCGGCCCCCGCTCTCGCTTATTCTCCGGCGCGAGGGTGGAAAACATGGGAACCGAATTGATTTTGGGGGTGGTGATCGTCAGTCCGTTGGTCTTCTGCGCGGTGGCTTTGCGCTGGGTTCCCGAGGAATGGCTGCACGCCTTTGTGGTATTGGCGCGCTCGCTGGGGAGGCCGATGTGAACCGGGCAGAGAAACGGGCTTTTGTCGCTTCACCAATTGCTCTAGAATGGGCGCGGGCGAATGCCCACACCTCTTGGCCTTCCCGTGTTTTTCGTGCTTGCCGTGACCCGATGCTCGTAAACCGAGCGTCCGGCGTCGCCCGGCATGAATGGAGGAAGGAGGAGAAGAAAATGGCAACTTCGCGCGGATACTCGGAGGTTCTGAAGGAACGGGGATTTGTGTTCCTGCTGGCGGCGCAGGCGCTGGCGGTGTTTGATGACAACACCTTCAAACAACTCCTGATGCTCTTCGTCACGGCGAGTGTCTCTTCCCTTGCCACACGGAACCTTTATATTTCCCTGGGTACCGCGCTCTACGTGCTGCCGTACATCGTGTTCTCCTGCTATGCGGGCCAGGTGGCTGACCACTTCTCCAAGCGCCGCGTGATCATTTTCATGAAGATGGTGGAGGCCACGCTGCTCGTCGTCGCCACCTTTGCCATGTTCGCCGGCCATGTTATTGCGATGTTGGCGGTGCTCTTCCTGTTGGGCATTCACGCGTGTTTCCTCGATCCCGCGAAAGAAGGAATACTGCCGCAGATTTTTCCCGACGAGGCCCTGCCGCGGGCCAACGGGCTGATGCAGCTTACCGTTTACACCATGATTGTGTCGGGGCCGGTGGCCGCCGGGCTGCTGCTCGACGCTTTTCTTTCCAAACCTTACATTCCCGTGGCGATGCTCGTAGGCACGGCTCTATTGGGACTGGGGGTGGCCACCGGCATCAGCCGCGTCCCCGCTATCGCAGGGGGAGAAAGATTCCGTTGGAACGCGTTCGGGGAGTTCCGGCAAGACTTCGCGGAAATTCGCAGCTCTCGCGCGCTTTTCCGAACGGTTCTGGCCATTGCCTATTTCTGGTTTCTGGGCGCGGTCTATTTGCAAAACGTTATCGGTTACGGCCGCGACCTTTTGCATTTGAGCAATACCGGAATCAGTTATCTCACCGCTTCCGTTTCGATCGGCGTGGGGCTGGGCGCGTTTGTGGCGGGCAAACTTTCCGGCGACCAGGTGGAGCTGGGCCTGGTGCCCATCGGGTCGGTGGGTCTGGGCATTTTCGGCGTGTTTCTCTTTTTCGAGCATCACTCTTTTGCCCAGGTTTTCATTGGGCATTTCCTGTTGGGCTTCTCAGGTGGAATTTTTATCATCCCGCTGCAATCCTATTTGCAGGCACACGCGGGCGAGCACTCCAAGGGACGGATCATCGCCACCTCGAACGTTTTGACCTTCACGGGAGTGTTTCTGGGCGCGGGCATTTTTGCGTTCCTCTCCGGCCCCTGCCGAATGCAAGCGAACCAAATTCTCTTGGTCATGGCGATGATCTCGTTTGGCGCCACGTGGCATATCTTGACCGTCCTGCCCGATTTCATGATCCGTCTGTGCTTCTTCCTGCTGACGCACACGTTCTATCGCATTGAAGTGCGCGGCATGGAAAACCTGCCCCGGCGAGGGCCGGCGCTGCTGGTGTGCAATCACATCTCGTTTGCCGATCCGTTCCTGATCGGCGCGTGCACGCCGCGCTTTATTCGCTTCCTGATGTACCGGCACTTTTACGAGACGGCGGGAATCCACTGGCTGGCGAAACTAATGGGCGCCATCCCGATTTCGGAAGCCGACAAGCCGCGGGAGTTGGTGGAGTCGCTGCACACAGCGCAGGACCGCCTGCGCGAAGGCGACCTGGTTTGCATTTTCGCGGAAGGCGCCATTACGCGCACGGGAAACCTGTTGCGCTTCCGGCGCGGCTTTGAGCGCATCACGCGCGGCCTTACGGTTCCCATCATTCCCGTCCACCTCGACCGCGTGTGGGGCAGCATTTTCAGCTTCGAGCGCGGGCGCTTCTTCTTCAAGTGGCCCCGCCGCATCCCCTATCGCGTCACGGTGAGTTTCGGCGCGCCGCTTTCGGGCGCAGCGGACGCCTTCCAGGTGCGACAAGCGGTGATGGCGCTGAGCGCAGAGGCCTTCGCGCGTCGCGGGGCGGCGCAGCGGCCGCTGCCGGAGCTGTTCCTGGATAGCGCGCGTCGCAACTGGCGGCGCTTTGCCATGGCGGATTCCACTGCCCGCCAGGTGAACTTCGGGCAGTCATTGATTGGCGCACTGCTGTTCCGCCGCCACGTGGTGAGGCAATGCCCAGACGAGAAAATGATCGGTGTCTTGCTGCCGCCCTCGGTGCCGGGAGCCCTGTTGAATTTTGGCATCAGCCTGGCGGGCCGCGTACCGGTGAATCTGAATTACACCGCCTCAAAGCAGGCGATGGAAGTGGCTGTGGAGCGCTCCGGGCTCAAGACGATTTTCACCACGGAAAAACTGTTGAGCCGACTGGGAATCGAGAAGCAGCCCGGCATGGTGATGATCGAAGATGTGGCGAAGAGCTTCACCCGACGCGACAAACTGGTTTGGGCCGTCCTCGCCCGCCTTGTTCCCACCGCGGTGCTGCGACGCTGCTTGATTCCAAGCGACGTGAAGCTCGATTCGCTCGCCACCGTGATTTTCTCCAGCGGCAGTACGGGGACACCCAAAGGCGTGATGCTGAGCCACCGCAACATCGTTTCCAACCTGGAGGGCGTGCAGCAGACGATCAACGTGAATCGCAGCGATTGCCTGCTGGGAATTCTGCCTTTTTTCCACTCTTTCGGTTTCAGCATTGGACTTTGGCTGCCGGCCATTTCCGGATTCGGCGTGGCCTACCATTCGAACCCGCTGGAGGCGCGCAAAATCGGCGACCTCTGCCGGAAGTTTCACGTCACCATCATGATTTCCACGCCCACCTTCGTGTGGGAATACGTGCGCCGCTGCGAGGCGGAGGATTTTGCCTCCCTGCGCGTGGTGATTGTGGGCGCGGAAAAGATGAAGCCTGAACTCGGCGACGCCTTCCGCGAGAAATTCCATCTTGACCTCCTGCAAGGCTACGGGTGCACGGAGCTTTCGCCGGTGGTGTCGGTGGAGAACTCGGGCTACATCGGCAGCGACCAGAAGCAGATCGGCGCCAAGCGCGGCACCGTCGGACACCCGATTCCCGGTGTTGCGGTGCGCATCGTGAATCCGGAAACCTTTGCGACGCTCGGCTCCGGCCAGCCGGGCATGCTGTTGGTGAAAGGCCCGAGCGTAATGGTGGGCTACCTTGGCGAGCCGGAAAAGACGCGCCAGGTCCTGTGGGAGGATGGCTGGTACATTACCGGCGATGTGGGGCAACTGGATGAAGACGGCTTTATCCAGGTTACCGACCGGCTCGCGCGCTTTTCCAAGATCGGCGGCGAGATGGTGTCGCACGTCCAGGTGGAGGAAGCGCTGCACCGCGCGCTCGGCTGCTTTGAGCCCCGCCTGGTGGTGACCTCGATTTCCGACGAGCAGAAAGGCGAGCGCTTTGTGGTGCTCCACACGGAGTTGGGATTGAGCGTGGACGATTTGCTCAAGCGCATGCGCGATTCCGGACTTCCCAAACTGTGGGTGCCGCGCAAGGAAAACTTTTTCCCGGTGCCCGCGTTGCCGTTCCTCGGCAGCGGCAAGCTGGATTTGAAACAAGTGAAGGAAACCGCCAAGAGGCTTGCCACGGAGCAGCCCGCGGCGGCCGCGCTAGGGGAGTAACTTCAATACCGCGCCAAAACTGAGAATTCTTCTTCCCTCGCCCCCTTGGGGGAGAGGGGGGACCGCAAGGCGGTGGGTGAGGGGGGTCAAACGCCTGAGGAAGCTTCGCACCAATGCCGCCGAATGACTGCGCGAGTTGCCTGTCAAGCAATTCAAAAATGTTACTTTCGTTAGATCGTCCTGCAATTTAAGAATGTTACTCGTTGTGGTTACCTTTTCCTTTCATGGGGAGTTGTGAAGCCGTCGCCGCCGTGCTGTGGAAATGTGGGAATCCGGCGTCTTGTGCCGGATTTCCAAGCGCGGTGGGAAGGGTGGGAAACTCGGTTTTTGAGTTTTCCACGCTTTCCACGGCGCGGCATTTCCACAGCCCCCGGCCGGGCGCATTATCCTCCCCCGCGAACTCCGGCCCGTGCTGGCTGGGTGCGGGGCGCAGACCCACGTCTCGTGCGCCGGCTTTCGCGGGGCCGGCGCGTCGTCTTCCCCGCTGCCGTGCGCGCGCGATCTGTCGGCCTCGCCGCTCCCGACGACGCCTCGTGCGGCGGCGGAGCGTGCGTGGGGGCCTCCGTGCTAAGACGGAAGATCCTTTCCCGTTTCGCCTGGATGGTAGCGGAGAGCACAAACGGATCCAGCGTTTGGCGCTGAGGACGGAGTTCTGCGACGCGCTCGGGATCGACCCCTGGCGTAGCCTCTACACGCTGAAAGGGGGTCGGAGCTGCATGGTAACGCCGCCGCAGGCGCGCGCCGATCCGCTCTTTCTTCGCCAGTTTCACTGAGGGCAGATAGAGGTTCTGAAACAACCGCAGTTCCTGCCCATACAGATCATCGATGGCCGCGCGCGCCGCCTCGGTGTCGTACCGGACGTAGCCGAGAATCCGCCGCACGTGCGTCCAGTTCTTCTGCTCGATGGGCGCGTTGTCGTCTTTCTTGTACGGCCGCCCGCGGGTGAATTGAATGGCGCGCCCCTGGGTATAGCGGTAGAGATGGTCATGGATGAATTCCGCTCCGTTGTCGGAATCAATCCCCCGCAAGGGAAAGGGCAAGGCCACGCGGATCGCTTCCAAGGCCTGCCGCACCGCCTCCTGGCTCTTGCCCAGCACCGCCCGCGTCTCCGTCCAGCCCGTGTGGATGTCCGTCAAATTCAGCGAGGAGCCGTACTCGCCCGCCGCCGAGTTGCCCGAGTGCGATACCAGATCAATCTCCGTGAAGCCCGGTACTTGCACATCCCCGTGATCGGTCTTGAGCGGGATGGGATGCTTCCATAAGGTGCCCGGCTTGGTGCGGCCGTAGAGCCGACGTCGTAACTTCCGCTTCTCCCCACGCAGCCGGTAGTCGATGCTGCGCGCGCTGATCTGCAGCAGTTGCCGCTCGATCTCCAGGGTCAGCCGGAAGCGGCGGCGAATCCACGGCAGCCATTCCGGCAACAGCGCTTTCAGCCGCACCGACCAGGGGTAGTCGGCCGCTTCCCAGACCACCTTCAAAACCGAGAGCAGGCGCGGCCCGTAAGTCATGCCCCGACCGCGCCGCCGTCTCGGCGGCGGCTGAGCCGAGGGCGCCGGACCGTTGAGCAGGCGTATCGCATGCTTGCGGTGATAACCACAGTTGGCACAAAACTCGTCCAGGATGCGCCGCTTCTCCGGCCCCCTCGCTCCCTGGTACCGACCAAAAATCCTCTTCCAATAATCTCTTCTTGATGCCCGACTCATAGCGTTACCCGTATCCATCATGGGTAACATTTTAAAATTGCGCGACGATACTCCTCGGGTAACATTTTAGCTTGCGCGATACGAGTTGTTGAACCCCTTGCCGGCAAGCGGTATACTCTATTGCCGCGCAGCGATTTAGGGCCAATGCTGCGCCTGAACCACTCGAGGAAACGATCATGAGAGCGATGCTTTTCGCCATGCTTCTGATTTTCGTCGCTGCACTCGCTGCAGCGGCGCAGGCGCCAGGAACGGTAAAGACGAACGCGATAGACGGGCTGAAGTACGTCTGGATTCCCCCTGGAACGTTTATGATGGGCTGCTCGCCGGGCGACAGCAAGTGCGACGATAACGAGAAACCAGCGCACCGAGTGACCATCAGCAAGGGTTTTTGGATGGGGCAGACGTTGGTTACGGTAGCCGCCTACAAACGCTTCGCCGGGACGGCAGGATGGAAAATGCCGAACTTAAAGGGCGATGGGGCGAATGACAACATGCCGATCGTGCATGTGATCAGGGATGACGCACACGACTACTGCACGTGGGCGGGAGGGCGGCTGCCCAGCGAAGCCGAATGGGAGTATGCGGCGCGAGGGGGAAGCACTGAGGCGCGCTATGGTAACCTCGACGAAATCGCTTGGTATCACAAGAACAGTCAGCGCCACGTGCATGAGGTGGCGCAAAAGCGCCCCAACGGATTCGGCTTGTACGACGTCCTGGGGAATGTGTGGGAATGGGTGAATGACTGGTACGATGACAGATATTACCGGAACAGCCCGTCTCAAGACCCCGCAGGGCCGACAAGCGGGCACCGGGGCCTTCTGCGTGGCGGGGCCTGGTTCAACTATCCCAGTTACGTTCGCGTTTCGTACCGCAGCAGGTTCCTTCTAGGCGGCGGGGTCAACAGCGGCGGCCTTCGTTGTGCGCGGGACGTGGACATTCCTTGACTCTTTTTCCTTTTCCCTTGACCGATAGGGGGTGCCGGGGGCGCTAGCCCGGAATTCTCGCCATGGGTCCGGAAGGGCGGGACGAACAAAGGGCAGGATCCGCAGTATCGGCGGTGGTAAAGAGGTTGAGGGAAAACTCGCAGGCGCTGTCATTCTGAGCCCGCATTTTGGGCGAAAAACCCCCGAAGTTTACCCTGACAAGTTGTGGAACCTCTTACCCGAAAGCGGTATACTCCTTCGCGGCGCTCGGCGCGAACCTCCTGCCGGCGCTCGCAGGTCCAGGTTTGGCTGGCTCCCTCTGCGGGCCAGCGCTTTCAATTTCAACGTTTGCTTAAGACGCAATGCTTCTTTCCCGCTTGATCGTTCGCCTCTGCCTTTGGTTGCTGGCCCACACATTCTATCGAGTGGAAGTGCGCGGTGGGGAGAACCTGCCGAAGAGCGGCCCGGCGCTGCTCGTTTGCAACCACATCTCGTTTATCGATCCCTTCCTGCTGGGCGCGGGCGTGGGCCGCTCCATTTGTTTCCTGATGCCGCGGCGTTTTTATGAGGCACGCGCCATTCACTGGCTGGCAAAGCGGATGGGGGCGATTCCCGTTTCCGCCACGGACCCGCCGCTGGAAATGGTGCGGGCGGATCAGGCGGCGCAAGATCGCCTGCGCGCCGGCGAACTGGTTTGCCTGTTTGCGGAATGCGCGCTGATGCGGGGCGGTGATTTGCCGCGTTTCGCGCCCACCCTGGAGGCCCTCACGCGCGGGCTCAGCGTGCCAGTGATTCCCGTGCACATCGACCGCGAGTGGGGATACTTTTTCGGTTTCGAACAGGGACGATTCTTCTTCAAGTGGCCGCGCCGCATCCCCTATCGAGTCACGGTGAATTTCAGCGCAGCGCTTCCGGCGGGCGCCAGCGCCTTCCAGGTGCGGCAGGTTCTGGCGTTGCGGGCGGCGGAGACCGCCATGGGGCGCGACGCGGTGCAACAAACGTTGCCGGCGGCGTTCCTGGATTGCGCGCGGCGCAACTGGGGTCGCTTCGCCATGGCGGATTCAACCGGGCGCGAGCTCACTTTCGGGAAGGCGCTGATTGGCGCGCTGCTTTTCCGGCGCTTTGTGGTGGAGCGCTGCCCCGGGGAGAAGATGGTGGGCGTGCTCCTGCCACCCTCGGCGCCGACGGCGGTGGTGAATCTCGGCATCACCCTGGCCGGTCGGGTGGCCGTGAACCTGAATTACACCGCGCCCGTGCAGGCCATGAACGCGGCCATTGAGCGCTGCGGAATCAAAACCATTTTCACTTCGGAAAAACTGCTGGAACGTTTCGCCATCCCCAAACGGTCCGGCATGATCCTGATGGAAGAGGCGGCGCAGACCTTTTCCAAAGTTGACAAGCTGGTGTGGGCGGCCATCGCTCGCCTGGTGCCCGCCGCGCTTCTGCGCCGCGCCTTGATTCCGCGTGAAGTGACACTGGATTCCCTCGCCACCGTGGTCTTCTCCAGCGGCTCGACGGGGACGCCCAAGGGCGTGATGCTGACCCATCGCAACATCATCTCCAACGTGGAAGGTATGCTTCAGGCCATCGACGTGGACCGGAACGATTGCCTCCTGGGGGTTCTGCCCTTCTTCCACTCGTTTGGCTTCACGGTGGGATTGTGGCTGCCTGCCGTTGCCGGCTTCGGCGTGGTTTTTCACACCAACCCGCTGGAGGCGCGCACGATTGGCGAACTCTGCCGGAAGTACCGCGTCACGTTGATTATCGGCACGCCAACTTTTGTGTGGGAATACGTCCGGCGCTGCGAGCGGGATGACCTGGCCTCCGTGCGCGTGGCCATTGTGGGCGCGGAAAAAATGCGGTTGGAACTCGCCGACGCTTTCTGGGAGAAATTCCACCTCGATCTCGCACAGGGCTACGGCTGCACGGAAACTTCGCCGGTGGTGTCCGTGGAGACTGCCGGGCGCAAGATGCAAAGTCAGATGGGCAGTGTGGAGCGCGGAAGCGTGGGCCGGCCGATTCCCGGGACGGCGGTGCGCGTGGTGAATCCCGAAACGTTTGAGACCCTGGGGCCGGGCCAGGAGGGGATGCTGCTGGTGAAGGGGCCGGGCGTGATGGCGGGTTACCTCGACGAGCCGGAAAAGACGCGCCAAGCCATCTGGGAAGACGGCTGGTATATTACCGGCGACGTGGCGCATCTTGACGAAGACGGCTTCATCACCATTACCGACCGGCTTTCGCGCTTTTCGAAAGTTGCCGGCGAAATGGTCTCCCATGTCCACCTGGAGGAGGCGCTGCATCAAGCGCTGGGCAGCCTGGAGCAGCGGCTGGTGGTGACGTCCGTCTCCGACCATCAGAAGGGTGAGCGCTTCGTGGTGCTGCACCTCGATTTGGGATTGGCAGTGGACGAATTACTGAAGCGCGTGCGCGATTGCGGCTTGCCCCCCTTGTGGGTGCCACGCCGCGAACACTTTTACCAGGTCGAGTCGCTCCCCCTGATGGGGAGCGGGAAATTGGACCTGAAATTGGTGAAGCAAACCGCGCAGAAACTTACCGCCAGAGTGACGGCGGCGTAAGAGGATCCGCTCTCGTCAGACAACTCCGAGCCAACCGGGGTTGTGATAGGTGCCATCGAACATGGTGGAAGTCTTGAAGGGTTCGAATTGGCCATCGCGGCCGGCCGCCGCGGTGCGGGCGTGGAGCGAGTCGAGTTCCTTCTGACTGAGCGGGCGAAAGGTGCGCGCCGCCTGCAATCCCTGCTCCAGCCGCTCGAGTGATTCGCAACCGTTGATGACCACCGAGGTCGGCAAATTCATGGCGTAATGCAGGCACTCCATGGGCGTCACTGTATTGCTCTTCAGGACCTGGCCATCGCCCATCGACTTCATCCCCAAAACGCCGATGCCGTGCTCCACCAGCACCGGCACCACTTGCTTGGCGAAGCTCTTAAAGTGCATGTCCATTACGTTGAGCGGCATCTGCACGGCGTCAAATGTGAAGCTGTGCTGGAATCCGGTGTCGAGCATCTTCAGATGGATGTCGGGGTCCTTGTGGCCGGTAAAACCGATGTAGCGAATCTTGCCGGCTTTCTTGGCGGCCAGCGCGGCTTCGATGCTGCCGCCGGGGCCGAAGATGCGGTCGGGGTCGCCGGGGCGAATGACTTCGTGAAATTGCAGCAGATCGATAGTGTCGGTTTGCAAGCGGCGGAGTGATTCCTCAATTTGCCGGGCGGCGACGTCTTTCACCTGGCCATCGATCTTGGTCATCAGGAAAACTTTCTTGCGGTAACCGTCGCGGAGCGCCTTGCCCATGCGGATTTCGCTGGCGCCGCCGTGGTAGTCCCAGCAGTTGTCCATATAATTCACGCCATTGTCGATGGCGGTGCGGACAATGCGGATGCTTTCCTGCTCGTCGTCCTGGCCACCGATGTGATAGCCCCCCAGGCCCAGCAGGGAAACTTTTTCGCCGCTGCGGCCAAGGGTGCGATAAGGCATTTCACCATGGGCCGCAGATGCGGGCAGGGCAGGCAGGGCGTTTCCAGAAGCGGCGGCGCTGGCGCCCGCCACGCCCAGGGTCACCTTCTCCAGAAATTCGCGGCGATTCTGCTTCGAATAGCTCATCGGAGTGCCTGCCCTTCAAAATTGATTTTTGGCCGATCAGAACCCTGTCTCGTCAGAACCAAAGATTTATCATAGCACGAGGAATAGAGGGGAAGGGATTGACATTATCCCGAATGGATGTCATCCTCCTCCCCATACGACCTGACCTCTTGCCAATTTAGGTGGCCTTAACTTGATCGGCGGGTTCAGTCTGATTCAGTCTGAGATGGAAAAGTCTAAGGAGGCTTCATGAGGCTAATTCTGCGCACGGCGATGGTGGGTCTTGTTGCGGTCATGATGGTTTCATTGGCGTCCGGGCAGACGGACGTTGCCGGATCGAAGGATTACCCCGGAATCTCCCGGATGCCGAATACCTACATCAGGGATTACAAGTATTCGGATTTCGATTCCTTCTCTTTCACCGTGACGGAAAACAACAGGGAAAAGCAGCAGGCGGTCGAGGGAAAGCTGTACTATATCGGCTACAAGATCAAGGAAGGCACTGCCAGGGGCAGTGCCCTGCAAACCATTCGCAACTATCAGAATGCGGCCCGTTCGGCAGGCGGCCAGATACTCTACGAATACACCGCCGGCATCAATCGCCGAACCACTCTTCGTCTCCGCAAAGGCTCTGCTGAAGTCTGGATCTACATCAATGCGTATGAGTTCGATTACGAGCTGACCATCGTTGAAAAGCAGTTGATGGAGCAGCAGGTCACCGTGGACGCGGCGGCGATGGCCACCAGCATTGCCGACTCCGGCAGTGTCGCCATCTACGGCATCTATTTTGACACCGGCAAGTCGGAGATCAAGCCCGAATCCGAGCCGGCGCTCGTCGAGATCGCCAAGCTGCTTACACAGGACCCGGCGCTGAAGGTTCTCATCGTCGGGCACACCGACATGGTGGCCGGCCTGGCCTCGAACATGAAGCTGTCGCAGGCGCGCGCCCAGGCCGTGGTGAGCGCGCTTACGGCCAAGCATGGAATCGCCGCCGCGCGGATGACGCCGATGGGCGTGGGCCCCTGCGCGCCGGTCGCCTCCAATAAGACCGAAGACGGCCGCGCGAAGAATCGCCGCGTCGAGTTGGTCGAAATCGCGACCCAGTAGCGCGTGCCGGACAAGTGGCGCCGTGTTCGGTGCGCGGCACCCGCGCCCCCGTCCCGAGTGAGCCGCGAACAGCAGGGGAGCAGATCTGTCTCGCGGGCTCGCGCAGACCCGTGTTCTTGTGCGATCTGCTGAATGGGTACGCTTTCCTGGAACAGGGTTCCGTCAAAGTCGCGGGCGTCGCATACCTCCAGGGCCATGTATGCATCACCCGCGAAGAGATCCCTCACCCGTCCCGACATGCCGGGATACCCTCTCCCCAAGGGAGAGGGATGGAAATCAAAATAGGAGCGCTCTCCCAGGGGAGAGGGTGCCCGACGGAGGAGGGCAGGTGAGGGGTCTTTCTCAACCCCATTGGACTTTGACGGAATCCTGCTTCCGGGAATGCTGCGCCCCAGGCTGCCCCCTTACCTTCCAGCCGGGGATATGGAACGTCGCCCCGCAGCGCGACCGTGTTCGCCAATCCCCATTTTTAGAGTTGCGCAACCATATCCCGCCTGCATAAGATGAGAGGCTTTTTGATTTGATTTCAGAGGAGGCCGTAATGCGTCTTTTTCGCGGATTGGCATTGCTCGTAGTTCTATCCATCGGGCCCTCGGTGTGGGCCGCTGAAATCGCCCGGTGGGAGGCAGGTAAGGGAGGCCAAGCTGGAGGAGTAACTCTGGTCAACGCCGCCGGCAGCAAATGGACCCTTACGCAACAGCACAAGTTCGAAGTTGCGGCCATTGAACCCACCCATGATTATTACCGCCGCGCAGAGTTCATCGCGAAAATCAGCAAACCGACGGGTTTTCCGGTTTGGCTGGTTTTGGAGTACCTCGATGAGGGATACGGATTGATTTCCGTGGGCCCGGCCGGGAGGCGGGGTTTGCGCTACATACCCTGGACGCATCAGTGGGGCGTGGCGAGGCTCAACACGGGCCGGCTTCGGCGCGCTACTTTCCGTATCGATGGGCCTCCTCGCCATTCCTCGGGCAGCCCTGATTCCGAAGGGACCCTCGACTTCCATATCAACGGGGTTGAGTATCTGCACGCGATCTTTCTGGAAGATTCCGCGCCTGCCATTGAACCCGTCCCGGATGTCAAACCGGCGATCCAGTTTCAGGACGCATTTCAGCGTGACATCAACATCGGCGCAGATTCTCCTCTGGGCGAAGAGGCGGAGGCTCTGGCATCGATCCGCAACATGGCTCCCCTGGTTCGCGCCCTGGGATTTAACGGTGTTGAGAGCTACGTGCAGTGGAACTACGTCGAGCACGAGCGCGGCGTCTATGACTGGAGCCACTACGATGCGATCGTCAACGAAATTCAGAAATATGGCCTGAAGTGGTTTCCACTACTGATTGTGGGATCCGCTTACTCCCTGCCAGAGTGGTTCCACGATTCAAAAGAAAACGTGCCGTTTGAGTGTTTGGAGCACCACTTGACGATCGACGTGCAATCGACTTTCTGCCACTTCCAGGACAGTCACGTTCAGCAATTCCTCAGCGAATTCGGGAAACATTACGGGGAGAGCAAGGCGCTGCTGGGTTTGCGACTGGGCCCCAGCGGAAATTACGGCGAAGCCCAATATCCGGCCACGGGGAATCTGGGATATCGCAAGGGGGCGGTCCATACGCACATCGGGTATTGGGCTGCTGACCCTTACGCCAGTCCCGCGTTCCAGAAATGGCTGGAAGCGAAGTACCACACCATTGATCAGCTCAACCGGGCTTGGGACGATCATTTCACTTCGTTCAGCCAAATCCAAACCTTCCTTCCCACCAGCACCCCGGTGCCGAGAAAGCAGCTTGATTTCGTCAACTGGTACATGGGGGCGATGAGCGACTGGTGCGGGCAGTGGGCGCAATGGGCGAGGGCCGACATGCCCAACGCCTCCATTTATCAATCCTCGGGGGGGTGGGGCCCGACGCAAATTGGCACCGACTACACCGCGCACGCAAAAACCATGGCGCAGCTTCACGGCGGAATCCGCTTGACCAATGAGAGTGACAACTACGCGCTGAATTTTGCCATCACCCGCATGGCGTCGTCCGCGGCCCGATTCTATGGCGCGCAGCTCGGGTACGAGCCGGGGGGCTTTGCCAGCATGCGCGGGGTTGTAGCGCGAATCTACAACGTTATTACCAACGGAGGCGATCACCTCTTTTATTACTCGGGCAATCTCTTTGGCAATGACCAGGGAACGGATGCCTGGCGCCAGTATGCTCCGCTGATTAACCAGCGCGCCAAGCCGGAAATTGACGTGGCAGCTTTCTACCCGGATACGTCGATTGCCCTCAACGACGAAGTGATTCGCTACTTGTTCGGATCAAACTACTTGACGCGAGTGGAAGCAATGCGCTCCATCACGGATTTCGATTACGCCAGCGAGCAGATGATTCTGGATGGGGCTTTGGATCGTTACAAGGTGCTCCTCTGTATGTGGGGGGCTTACACGGAGAAGCCGGTGCTGGAGCGGATTGACGCTTGGGTGAAGGCGGGGGGAACGATTATCTGGATTTCGCGTCCGCGCGGGCTACCGCAGACCCCCGAAGGCGATGCCTCCCTGGCGCAGAGCTGGCAAAGGGGGGAAGTGGGGAAAGGACAGGCGATCTTCTACAATGGCGACCCCGAGCCTCCCGATGATTACGTGGAGTTTGTGCACAAGCAGCTTTTGGGGTTGAAGCAACTGCGGCCTGAGATTCGCACGGCGCTCCAGATCGACAAACCGCGAAACGTGTATTGGAGCGTGCTCGAGGGCGGCAAGCTGGCCCTGTTGAATTTCACCGACCACGAGGCAAGTATCCGTCTCTCCGGAGGGAAGACCCTTGTTGTAAAGCCTTATGGAATTTTGATGACTACGGCGTGGCGGTAGTCGCTCAACAATTTCTGACTGCGCTGCTCGGATTGCGCAGAGCTGGCTTGCGCAGAGCGCAGCTCTGCGATTCGCGTCCATCTGCCGCGCTAAAACGCAGAGCTGCGCTCTGCGCAAGCCGGTCAGCGTGTCGGAGGAGTACGATAGTCTCCAAGGAATTGCCATGCCTCTTGAATTGCATCAATTGAAGAAACTCGATGATTACCGCTTTCTCATTCCGCGCGGCACCAAGCCGGGAATGTTGACGGACGCGCTCATCTTCACGGACGAACGGCTGCTGAAGGACCTGATGAAGGACCTTTCGCTGGAGCAGGCCATCAACGTGGCGATGTTGCCCGGCATCGTGGGGCGGTCGCTCGCCATGCCCGACATTCATCAGGGTTACGGTTTCCCCATCGGCGGCGTGGCGGCTACGGACCCGCACCGCGACGGCGTGGTCTCACCTGGCGGGGTGGGATTTGACATCAACTGCGGTGTGCGCCTGCTCGGCAGTTCGCTGACCCGCGAGGAAGTGCGGCCCAAGATTCGCGAGTTGGTGAACCAAATGTTTCGCGACATCCCTTCGGGCGCGGGACAGAGTGGCAACATCCGGATTTCCTATCCCGAACTCGACAAACTGCTCCAAGAGGGCGCCGCGTGGATGGCCGAGCACGGCTACGGCCGCGGGGAGGACCTGACCCACTGCGAGGAGAGCGGGGCCATGGAGGGCGCGGACCCGGGGGCCGTGAGCGATCATGCGAAAAAGCGCGGCTTGCCGCAGGTCGGCACGCTGGGGTCAGGCAATCACTTCCTCGAAGTTCAGTATGTGGAGCAGGTGTTCGATCCGGGCTGCGCCGAGGCGCTGGGGCTTTATGAAAACGAGGTGGTGGTGCTCATCCATTCCGGCTCACGCGGGCTGGGCCACCAGGTTTGCACCGATTACCTGCGCGAAATGGGTCCGGCCATGCATCGCTACGGCATTGACCTGCCGGATCGCCAACTGGCCTGCGTGCCGGTGATGTCGCCGGAAGGACAAGCTTATCTTGCCGCCATGCGCGCCGCGGCGAATTATGCCTGGGCCAATCGCCAAGGGATTACGCACTTTACCCGCCAGGCATTCAAGCGGATTTTCGGCGAGCAGGAGGAACTGCGCGTCATTTACGACGTGTGCCATAACATCGCCAAACTCGAACGCCACCAGGTGGAAGGCGGCGAGCGCGAAGTGATGGTGCATCGCAAGGGCGCCACCCGCGCTTTCCCGCCCGGCCATCCGGACGTGCCCGAGGTCTACCGGCAGGTGGGCCAGCCGGTTTTGATTCCCGGATCGATGGGGACTTCGTCCTATGTGCTGGTGGGCGCCGAGGGCGCCATGCAGGAAAGCTTCGGCACCACCTGCCACGGCGCGGGCCGCGTAATGAGCCGCACAGCGGCCAAGAAATCACAATACGCGCAGGATGCACGGCAGCGCCTCGAAGACCTTGGCATTATCGTGCGCGCTGACTCGCGCGACGGAATTACGGAAGAGATTCCGGAAGCTTATAAAGATGTGGATGCGGTCATCGACGTGGTCCACAACGCGGGCTTGGCACGCCGCGTGGCGCGACTGAAGCCTATGGGGGTGATTAAGGGATAGGCCGATTTGGGCCAGTATCAGCTCCTTCTTGGCGATTGACGTTCTGTATAGCGGTAAGTTACACTACTCAATGTGATAAAGAGCTTCCGGCACAAGGGCGTGGAGCGGTTCTTCAGGACGGGTTCAAAGGCGGGGATCCAACCAAAGCACGCGGAACGCCTCCGCAAGCAACTTTTTGCGCTGGATAACGCCACCGCCCCAAAAGACATGAACGCGCCAGGCTGGAGGCTCCACCCCCTGCACGGTGACCTCGAAGGGCATTGGTCCGCAGACGTCAGCGGCAACTGGCGTCTGCTATTCGCGTTCGAGGGCGAGGATGCCGTGCTGGTGGACTATCAAGATTACCATTGAGGTATTTGGCTTATGCGCATGCACAACCCGCCCCATCCAGGAAGCGTCCTGCGGGAATATCTGGGGTCGGTGTCAGTTACAGATGCAGCTCGGCATTTGGGGATTACGCGGGCGGCAATGTCCCGCGTCCTGAACGGCAGTGCGGGAATCTCAGCCGATATGGCGCTAAGGTTGTCCGACGCCCTAGGCACCAGCCCCGAGCTATGGACGGGAATGCAGGCCCAGTACGAGTTGTGGGAAGCGTCAAGACGGCGGCGAAGGAAGATAGCTCCCCTCGCCATGGCACACGGCGTCTCGGTGCGAGGATCCTCTTCCCCATTTCACGCCATTTCGAACTTGTAGGGAGGCTACCTTCTTTCCCCGGCGCCATTGGATTGACGGAAGGGTGGGGAATGCGTATTCTTGTAAGTATGCAGATGTACATGTGCAGGAAGGGAAGCTCACATGCGAGCTACGCGACGCACCCAGATTCTCATGAATCCTGAGGAATACCGGCGGCTCCGAGACCTGGCTCGAAAGAAGAAGATCTCCGTGGGAGAACTTATTCGGTCCGCCGTGCGCACGACTTATCTTGAACCGCGGTCAGCCGACAAGAAAGCTGCTTTGGAAGAAATCTTGCGCATGAACCTGCCGGCGATAAGTTGGCGCCGGGCGAAGAAGGAAATCGAGGCCGGGCATGCGTGCGTTCATTGACACCAACATTTTCCTTTACGCCGCTGGCAAGCCGCATCCGGAACGCGAGGCCTGCGTGCAAATCCTGCGCCGGGTGGCGGAGGGCACCTTGGATGCCACCGCCAATACGGAAGTAATTCAGGAGATTCTATATGTGTTGACGCGTCGCGGCCAACGGCCTGAAGCCTTAGCACTGGCTCGGCGGGTGATGGTCCTTTGCCCCAATTTGCTGCCCGTGACCAGCGAAGATCTGGTCGAGGCGTTTCGGCTTCTCGAGAAATACCCGGGGCTTACAGTGCGCGATGCCGTGCATGTCGGGACCATGTTACGCAATGGTTTGACGACGGTCATAAGCGTCGATCCGGATTTTGACCGGATTCCTGAAATCCGGCGCCTCGCACCTGGCTCCGACTGAAAAGCCGCTGGGCACAAAGGAATGTGTCAGTGGAAGTTTGGCCTAAAGAGGATGGGTCGGTGTAACGACACCAAAGCAGGTGGTCGGCGTCGTGAAACCCTATTTCTCACCAGGCCCCGGGGGCCGTCAGCGGATCGCCAGGGGATCCGTGGCGCAATCGTCAATAATTCTTCGTCAATAATTATTCTTGACACCTTCAGGCCGATCGCCTATAGTGGGTGCGTGAGGATCGACGCCGGTCCAGCCATGCCGTGGGCCGGCAGCCCAGCGCGCCCGGCGCGGTGAGACTCGGGGTGACGAATGGAGTCCAGCCTTCCCGGCGTATCACTCACGGGAGGCTCGGGCCGTCATCGGCAGGGGCAGGACGCGCGCGCAACTTCGGGCTCGATCCGGCGCTTCGTCGCTGCGAACGCTAGGCAAGAAGGGATTGATGATGCCCATCCTCCTAGCCTTTACGTCCACAGATTGCATGGTGACTTTATGTCCAACCACCGCGCCAACTCCCAAACCTGAGAACCTTTTGAAAACACAGGGTCGGAAGAGGCTTTTTTCTCCCGCCAAACCTGAGAACATACTGAAAAGAAGCCAGTTATAAGAATCCGCGGGAACTCCAAAAGAGCCTGACAAAATGACCTTGAGAGTAGCCTCTCCAGGGCCGGTGGCCGGCGGCGGATGAGGCTTGATATGGTAAGATATCTGGGCTAGTTTACAGCCCCGAGATTAGGGCGGGAATGCCGACCCCTGACGAATGGGGGGAAGCGTCAAGGCGGCGCCGAAGGAAGATCGCTCCCCTCGTCGTGGCGCACGGCGTTTAGGTGCGCGAATCCTCCTGCCTATTCACACCCTACCGAACCGGTCTATACCTGCTGCGCCAGATAGTTCTGAATGCCGATGCTGTCGATGAGCGAGAGTTGCTCTTCCAGAAAATCGACGTGACCTTCTTCATCCGCCAGGATGGTTTGGAGCAGGTCGGCCGAGGCCTGGTCACCCGCTTTGCGGCAGGTGGCGATTGCGGCGTTATATTCGGCCACGGCATTCTTCTCCAGCGCCAAATCGTTATGGAATTGCGATTTCACGTCCTTGCCCACGTTCAGCTTGGGCATGTCATTCAGATTGGGCATACCTTCCAGGAAGAGTATCCGCTCGATGAGTTTTTCCGCGTGCTTCATCTCGTTGAGGGACTCTTTCTTGGTGTGGTCGCTCAGTTTCTTATAACCCCACGACTCGCACATTTCGGCGTGGATGAAATACTCGCTGATGGCCCCCAGTTCCTCCTTCAGCATTTTGGCCAAAACATCGATGACTTCCGGTTTGCCCTTCATGTTTACTCCCTTCGCATTTAAGGTTAAAGGATCAAGGATGAATTATGAAGTATGAAGGATGAAGGGCAAAGGGTAAAGACAATAAAGGATGAAGGATGAAGGATGAAGGGTAAAGGTTTAAGGGGAGGGGCAAATGACTTTGGCTTTCATCCTTCACCCTTTATCCTTTATCCTTGCTTTTCCCGCACGTGGGCGAGCAGGTTGCGGACGCTGTCGGCGAGTTCCACGACTTCGCCGTCACCTTTCACGTTAAACTCGATTTCGTAATTTCCCGCCGCAGCGTGGTCAACTGCTTGTTTCAGGTCGGTCAAGGGTTTCACCACTTGGCGCGGCAGCAGGAAGCTGACCCAGATGCTCACCAGCAAGGTGATCAGGGAAACGATCCCGCCTATCACCTCAGCGCGAAACAGCAAAGCGCGGGCGCGTTCGTGGTCCATCTGAACGCGCTGCCAACTACGGCTTTCCAGTTCGGTTGAGAGGCTGAGGATCCTTTGGCTGGCGGTCGCCAAATCCCGGGAGGTATGGCGAATCTCCGGGTCGTTCTCTTCCACTTTCGCCGCCACTTCCGCGTCAAAGGACTCAATACGGGCGCGCAGCATTTCGATCAGCCGCGTGCGGCTTTCGCGGGGCGAATGCACCAGGACGTCATCCAGGTCCTTCTGATAAGTCCGCACCACCTCCCGCAGGCTTTGAATGGGAGGCAGATTGCTTTCCCCCAGCCGCTCCACCGCGTGGCTAAAGCTCAAACGGTAAAACGTGATCTGCGCCTCCAGATCGTCGATCGTGGGTTTTTCCTCCGGTTGCAAGGTGCGGCAGGTCTGGATGGTTATCTCGAGTTGCCGTAGAGATTCCCGGTTGCGGGCAATGTCATCGGGGTCGTGCAGGAGGAAGTAATTGGCTTCCGCCCGCCGGGCGTCAAGCATCTCAATGGAAGCGCGCTCGGCGTTTGTAGCCACGGGAGCATCGACGCTGACGATGCGGTCCACGATCGAGGCCATGGCAATCAGGTAATACACCGCCAAGAAGATAACCGGCACCAGAATCAAGCGCACCAGCGCCAGGCTTAAAGCTACTCGACGGCGCAAGGAGAAACCCTGAAGGAGGACGATGAATAATCTCGGCGAACGCCAAACCATACGTCGATTTCCCCGGCGGAGAGCAGGAGGGCACGCCTTTCCAGCGTATTATCTGTGACGGCGACATCTTACTCCAAAACCCTGCGCGCGAGGTGCGAATTTCACCAGCCGATACCCACAGGAATGGAACTTTTTCGCCTCGAAAACCGTAAGGTAAGATAACGGTGGTCGTCCGATAGGAGGAAGAAAAATGTTTTGCCCTCAGTGTGGAAGGGAATATTCCCAGCGCGTGAATTTCTGCTGTCATTGCGGTACGGCGCTCTCTATGCCCGTGTCCACTGCACACAAAAAGCTTACACGGTCGCGCACCGACAGCAAAATCGCGGGTGTTTGCGGCGGGTTCGCAGATTACCTCGAACTGGACGTGACCCTGGTGCGAATTATCTGGCTGATGCTCGCCGTCTTTGGCGGTTGGGGAATCCTCGGCTATTTCATCGCTTGGATCGTCATGCCGGAACAACCCCTGCCCCAGGCCTCCGCCGCCCCAGCGGGGTCGGCAATTCCCCAGCCGGTGGGGAATCGCTGACCCGGATTGCTCGCCGCGGGTTCGGAAGGGCGGGGCTTCAGCCCCGCCGTTACAAGGCCTTTCTGATTATTCCCGCGTCCCGCGCCCCCGCAGCCCCGATACATCGGGGCTGCGGGGGCGCGGGACGAACCAGCGACCGCGAGCCGCAATTTCGGCAGGGCTGAAGCCCTGCCCTTCCGGCCGCTTAACGCACGAACTCCTTCGCACCAATTGTTGGCAGTGCACAGAACGTGCATTCTACGGCGCCGCTTTCATCTCCAACCGGAACGGCGCGAGTTGGTCTTTGATGACCTTCTCGACTCCGACCGCGATGATGGCTTGGCGCGCGGCGGGGAAATACTGGGATGCGGCCGCGTCCACATCTTTGATGGTCACCTTGCCGATGCGCTCGTTTTCCCGCCCCAATTCTTCCGGCGGCAGGCCAAGAATCCACAGGCGTGCCAGCGATCGCCCCACGGAATCCTCCGCCTGGAGGTCGATGGCCTGGTTACCCACCAAATATCTTTGCGCGTGGACGAGTTCTTCTTCCGAGGGGCTGGTGGTGGCCATGCGGTTCAGTTCGTAGTTAATCTCGTTGAGCGTCGCTCCCGTGACCTCGTTGCGCACGGCAGCCCAGGTCTGAAAGATGCCGGCCGTTCGTCGCGACACCACAAAGGAACCCGGCGAGTACGTGTAGCCCTTGTCTTCGCGGATGTTCAGCGTCAAGCGTGAGCCAAACATTCCCCCAAAGAGGGCGTTGGCCACTCGGGCGGCGGCGTAATCCGGGCTGCTCTCCGTGGGGCCGAGGGAGCCGAGGGCGATGGTGGTCTGGACGGAGTCGGGGCGATCAACAAAGAAGACGGCATGCGGCGGCACAAAGGAAGGCTTTTCAACTGCCGGCACCGGGGGCGTGGAAGGCGCGGCCCACGTGCCCAGCAGCGATTCGGTGGACGCCGCCATTTTGGCTGCGTCGAAATCACCCACCACCACCAGGATCGCCTGGTCAGGCCGAAATCGCCGCGCGTATTCGCTGCGCAACTCCTCGGGAGTCGCCTTGGCGATGGAGTCTTGGGTCAAAGAAGTCACCGCGTAGGGATGCTGGCCGAATAGCACTCGCGCCAAGGCGCGGCCAGCCAGGAAAGAAGGATTGGATTCTTGCTGTTGCAAGTGGTCGGCGGCGTTGCGTTTGGCCAACGCCACTTCGCTGTCTGGAAACGTGGCGTTCCGCGCGACGTCGGCGAGCACGGCAAGCCCCACTTCGGCCTTGGAGGAGAGAACGCTGGTGCCGATCACAATGGACTCGCTTCCCGCACTGGCGCTCAGGTCTCCGCCCGCGGCTTGCACTTCTTCGGCGATCTGTTTGGCGGTTCGCGTGGCGGTACCCTGGTCGATGGTCGCCGTCAGAAGTTCCGCGAGCCCGGGCCGGTCCTGGGGATCGGCGGACAGGCCGCCCCGCACGGCCAGCGCATAGGAGACTTTAGGAAAGCCCTGGCGCGGGACCAACCACAGCGTCAGTCCATTGGCCAGCTTCTGCGTAGTGACCTGTGGCGCCTGGAACGGTTTCAGTTCGCCGTACGCGGGAAGATCCTTCGGCAGGGGTTGTTCCTTCTCCGCTCCGGTGGCTGGGGTGACGGCAAGAAAGAGCAAAAAGAAAATAGCCAGGATTCGACGAGTCATTAACGGGCTCCTTTCTCGCCGCTGTCTTTGCCGCCGGAGGCGGGGGCGGGGACGCGGTTGATGATGGTGCGATGAGTTTTCACCAGATACTTCACGGCGAAAGCTCGAACTTCCTCCGGAGTCACACGCGCCAATTCATCGGGGATTTCATTTACCCGCTCCGGGTTGCCGTCGAGCAGCGTGGCGTGCGACAGGAGGGAAGCGCGGTCGATGGGAATCTCCATATTGGAATACCAGTCGGATTGCATCTTGGCGCTAATGCGCTCGAGCGCCGCCGGGCTGGGTCCTTGCGCGGCGAGGCCGTTCAAGGCCGCGTCGTAGGCGGTGAGAACGTCGTCTTCCTTCAGATTCGGCGGGTAGATGATGAACGAGGTCAGCAGCGTCGGGCCGTCATATTCGAAGGGATTGCCAAACACCGAGTTGACCCCGCCGCTGACTTCCAGCGCCACCTTCTTGTCCTTTACCAGCGCCTGATAAAGCAGCGAGGCTTGCCCGTTGTGCAGCAGTTCCCCCACCAGCGCGCCGACCACGGCGTCGCGTGAGTGGCGCGGCGGCATGCGGTAGCCGATGGCCAGGGCCGGCACGCGGGCCAGCTTGTCCTGCTCGGTGGAGCGCCGCTCTGCGGTCTGCGGTGACTCGGTGAGGTCGGGTTTGGGCGGCACCTGGCGCGGCGCGATCCCGCCAAAATACTTTTCGACTTCGGCGAAGACTTCCGCTGGGGTCACGTCGCCCGCGACCGCCATGACCGCATTGTTGGGGGCGTAGTAATGTTTGAAGAAGGCTTCCACGTCCTGGATTTTCGCGGCATCCAGGTCCCTGAAATCGCCATAGAAATTGTGCGCGTTGGGAAACCGGTCAAACGCCTTGCCGGGCAAATCAATGGCAAAGAAAAGACCGTAGGGCTGGTTCAGCACGTTGACGCGGACTTCCTCCTCCACCACCTTGCGCTGGTTCTCCAGGTGTTCAGGAGCAAAATCCAGAGTCTTCAGGCGGTCGGCCTCCAGCCACAGCACCGGCTCAAGCGCGGAGACCGGCGCGGTGTCAATGTATTCGGTAAAGTCGTAGCGTGTATCGGCGTTGTTCGAACCGCCGCCACCTTCAATCACGCGGTCAAAAGTTCCTTTGGCTGCTACCGGCGTCCCTTCAAACATCATGTGCTCGAACAAGTGCGCGAACCCCGTGCGGCCCTCGGGCTCCAAGCGAAACCCGATGCGATAGGAGATGCACAGCCCGAAGGTCGGCGCCGAGTGGTCCTCGGAAACCACCACGACCAGACCATTGGGGAACTTCCTGGTTACGGCGGGTACCTTCCACCCACCCGCGCCGTGCGCCGAGCCCACCACACCCAGCAGGCAGGCCAAGATTACCGTCAAGCGCCAGAGCTTCATGACTGCTCCTTTTGCCGTTGAGTTCATCCAGAATTTGGTAGTGGGTCAATTTGCTGTAGAGGCGGCGGAATTCATCCGGATGTTATCGGGACGCCGCCATTTGGTCCGTCGGCTGACGGATAAACTCGCCGCTACAGCATCAAACTGACCCACTGCCCTAAAGTTGTGCGGCTTGTCGTTACCCACAGACCTCAATCGAACGCCACCTATTATAAACGAATTAGACGGACGGGAAGTTCAATGGTCTCACAGGGGGGCTTAACAGGCTGTGGAAAGACGACCCACCGCGGATAACCACCCCGGCGCCTCCGGCGCCACCCCTCCTGAATCAGGAGGGGAGTTATTAAGGAACTCCCCTCCTCAGATGAGGAGGGGTGGCGCGCCGAGCGCCGGGGTGGTGTTGACCAGGGGATTAAGGGGTGGCATTGATGATGATTGCGGCAATGCTTACGCAATTTCCCCGCGGCGCTCGAGTTGTTTGTAGTAAACGAGTGAATAAATCACGGGCACGAAGGCGCCGGCCAGCACCGAGACAAGGCAGAGCCAGATCCAGGCTCCCGCCAAAGCGAAGATGAGCCCAATAAGCCCTCCCAGAACGAGGGTTTTCGCGGCCAAGCGATGCGTGGCATTCCAAACGCGTTCGTCGGCGATCGTCCACGGTGTCCAGATGCCAATGTAGAAGTTTCGCCGAACCTTTCCAAGGACATTACCCAGGAGCGCAATCAACAGACACACCCCTCCCATGATGGCCTTGGTAATGTTTATGTGCCCGGTTACGGCCGCCCAAAGCATCAAGGCGTGAATGAAGGCCCAAAAAGCGACCATAACCAGCATGATGTAAAGGTAGGTAGAGCGGAATGTTTCCACTTCGAAATTCCGTGGGGAAAGCCAGGGGAGGATGGCGAATAACCCCAGGGTGCCGAGCATGATGCCGGGATTAATGATGAAGAGTGTCCCCTTGGCGCTGTAACCATTCACTTGGCCGTGAGCGTTCCAGTGCGTGGGGATTCGACTCGGCATATGCGGAAACAGGATGGCCGTAACCAGCAAGCAGGTAACAACCAGGGCGAAGCCGATGATGAAGTATTTGCGCGTCATGGTTTTATCCTTTCGTCATTCTCCGGTCGGGGCAATAGGCCCATGGCCCAGGTCAAGACGTCCTGGACGACCGTGGTATTGACCGAGTACCAGATTTGTTGCCCCTCGCGGCGGAAACGGATGAAGTCGGCATCCTTCAGCACGGAAAAGTGGTGGGACATCGACGGCTTGGTCATTTCAAAGTGGTCGGCCAAATCTCCAGCAGTCATTTCGCGGTCACCCAGCAAGCGAAGGATCTGCCGACGCGTGGGGTCAGCCAAAGCTTTGAAAATTGCATTCATAAAGTCGATGGTTAGGCGCACACCTAATTAGACAACTGCCTAAATATACTCCTGGGAGGTTCTGATGTCAAGCCCATCCGGATGCCAGGTAGGGGGTCAGTTTGGTTTCTTGTAGCGGCGGTCTCTGACCGCCGGCTTTTGATTCAACAGATTCCGGCGCTCAGAGAGTGCCGCTACAGCAAACTGACCCACTACCCGGTGCCATGGCCGTTCGCCGAGCCCCTCTTCGGCCCTCGAAGTGCAAAAACTGTCATGCGGTGGGGTATAATCCAGACACGCCGTCGGTCCGGTGGTAAGGGGAGTGAGAAAATGCGCAGCCACTTGGGTTGTACAGGGTCCGTGGATCTAGGCCCCCTCGGGGAGGATACGCAGAAGCGTTTGGAGCAAATTGCGGCGAGCTGGCTGGAGTATTCGCCGGAATCATCCTCTTTGGTCGTGCGCCATGTGCAGCCCGACGATGTCCCGCCGCTGCGGGAGGTTGCAGGCGAGCTGCTGGATTTCCTGCACGTGGTTTCTGACTCCGAGCGTGCCCAGATTCCGGGTGGCGCCCTCTACTACCAAGACGAACCGACGGGCCAATACGTCCGCCTGATAGTGTGGAAGGGAGGCTTCCTGACGGTCGCTTGGGCCCGGCCCGACTACACTCATGCGCAGTGGGAGCCTTTCCGCAACCAGCCCGTCACACTGGTTTTTGAGCCTTTCCAGCGGCTGAACGGGTCAGTGACCTTCGAAGGCCATCCCAACGCCGCCGATGACCTGCGCAGGGTCATCGACAAGACCGCCGGGCAGTATTCGCAGGGCGACTACGCTATTTCCTCCTCAATCCGCGGGGTTGAAATTACCCTCCGCGACGCCAATGCGGATGCGCTGACCGTGGTTAATGCGCTTCGGTATTTGGCCAAGGCGGGCACGCTGAGCGGCGAGATCGACCTCAGCTCGTTCCGCGCGGGTGACCTGGAAGACTATTGCCGGTTTTCGTTCCGCGCCGGAGAAACCTGGATGGCCCGTCCCGTCCTGTGGTCGGACACGCCAGATACACCCGCGTTACCTGCTGACCCCGTGTCGCAAGCGGCGTGAGAAGGGCAGTTGCAAGTCGAAAGTTGAAAGTCGATAGTCGATAGTTGATAGTCGAAAGTTGAAAGGCAAAAGTTGACAGTTGAAAGTCGAAAGTCAAAAGTTAAAGGCCCAAAGGATAATCGGCGCCCAAGCAGATGGGGAACGCGAAAAGCTGAGATCTGGAGGCAGAAGGCAGAAAGCGGAACGCAGAAAGCAGAAGGCAGGCCCCTGAATGTCCAATGCGGGTGAGTGAATGCGGAATCTGGAAGGCTGAAAGCTCAAAACTGAACGCTGATTGCTGATGGCTTCTTAAGCTTTTAACTTTCAACTTTCGACTATCGACTATCGACTTTTAACTTTAAACTTTCGACTATCGACTATCGACTATCGACTTTTCTCCAAGGAGTTCCCCATGATGGACTATGGTTTCACTGAATATCAAGCGGCCATTCGCGACTTGTCGCGGGAGATCGCCGAGAAGGAAATCCGACCCATCGCGGCGGAATACGATCGTGAGGCCAAATTCCCTTGGCCGGTGGTCAAGGTGCTGGCGGAGACGGACCTCTTTCGCGTTTACATTGAGGACGAATACGGCGGGATCAGCGAAGGCTCGCCCATCATGAACATGGTGATCGTCACCGAAGAGCTCTCCAAGGCCTGCGGCGGCGTCGCCCTCAGCTTTGCGGGCACGGCGCTCGGCACACTGCCCATCATTCTTTCCGGCAGCGAGGAGCAAAAGAAGCGCTGGCTGCCCGACATCGCCGCCGGGAAGAAGCTCGCCGCCTTCGCGCTTACGGAGCCGCAGGCCGGTTCCGATGCCGGCGCCGTGCGCACCACGGCCATTCGCGACGGCGACCACTACGTAATGAACGGCACCAAGCAATGGATCACTAACGGCGGCGAGGCGGAAATCTACTCGGTCATCTGCTTGACGAACCCCGCCAAGGGGCCGCGTGGAGCCTCCTGCATCGTGGTGGAGAAGGGCACGCCCGGCTTCACTTTCGGCAAGAAGGAAGACAAGCTGGGCATTCGTGCTTCCGCCACGTGCGAGCTGATTTTCCAGGACTGCCGCGTGCCCGTGGCCAACTGCCTGGGCCGCGAGGGCACGGGCTTCATCACCGCCATGAGGACGTTTGACGTTTCGCGTCCCGGCGTGGGCGCACAGGCGGTGGGCATCGCGCAAGGAGCGTTCGACCTGGCGCTCGAGTACGCCTGCACGCGCCGCCAGTTCGGTGCCCCCGTCGGCTCGTTCCAAGGACTGCGCTTCATGATCGCCGACATGGCCACCAAGATCGAGGCCGCGCGGGCGCTGGTCTACGCCACGGCGCGTTACATTGATACGAAGCCCAAGGAGCGCCCCACGCTCTACGCCGCCATGTCGAAGTGCTTCGCCTCAGATGTCGCCATGGAAGTCACCATTGACGCCGTGCAGATCTTCGGCGGCTACGGCTACATGCACGACTACCCCATCGAGAAGTACATGCGCGACGCCAAGATCACCCAGATCTACGAAGGCACCAACCAGATTCAGCGCGAGGAAATGTCCAAGACGCTCATCAGCGGCTTTCACTCGCGCCGGCCCGCCGCGCGCGCAGCGTGAAAAAAACAGTTATCAGTCATCAGTTATCAGCCCTCAGTAAAGAGCGTTGGCGAGCGAAGTCTTTACTGACGACTGATGACTGTCCGAAATCTTGAATTTTGCCCAATGAACATTCCAGCGGGTGAGAAATCCGCATTATGGATAGTGGGCTAATGGGGGCGATTATCCAAGTTTCGACGGATGGACCCCTTCCGGGTTAAGCCCTGGCGCTTGAAATTCGGTAGCATGTCTATCCCCCATCTTTTCATCAACATCGTTTCAGAGTGATTACAACTCACTTGTTTTCATCAACATCGTTTCAAGCTTCCAAGCTGAGATTTTTTCTCCTTTGTTTCAATAACATCATTTAACTATCCGGCGGTTTTGGGCCTCCTTTTTTTGCGCCATTTCTGCTCAAGTACAATCTAACTATTTTATTTTCAATTAGATGCATGTTTAAAGGTTTTGGCTCTCCACCGATAACCCCTTTGTTTTCCGATACATCGTTTCAATCCGCAGCCTCTTCGAAAGCTTCCATCACGAAATATGGCCATGTTTTAGGACCTGCGAATTAAGACAAAACGGCATATTTTTTCCTATAGATAGGAAGATATGTAAAGAGACAATACCTAATTTTCCGAAGTCCAGGCTGCGCACCAGCCCGTGTTTGTGATCCCGTTCTGCGGCACTTCCCGCTCGGGGGTAAGCCATGGAAGCTTAACGTGCCGACCCGACCGGTGGAGGTTTTTCCAGCCTTCCGCAGGAACCCATGGGCCCGCTTTCCCTGGCAATTAACCGTCAGCCTTTTTCGCCACGGAACTTATGATTTCGTCTTCGGGTACGCCGTTTTCTGAAGCCACGCCTCCAGCTCATGGCGAAGCGCGTCCTTTTGTTCTTGGAAAGCGGGGTCAGTGGCCAGGTTCTGCGTCTCACCCGGGTCCTGGGCGAGATGGTAGAGAAACTCTTCCCCCTCCGGGTAGGTAATATGTTTCCAGCCCTTGCCTCGGACCATGAAGCTGGCTGGCGTGCCGGGAGCAACGCTCCGTGTATGCTCCGGGTTAGCATGCACTCGCTCACAAAAACTATATGCGGGGGCGGAAGCCGGATCACCTTGGCCCAGCAGGTACGCAGCGATACTTGCGCCCTGAACTCCGTGCGGAACAGGATGGCCAACCAAGTCCAATAAGGTTGGCATGATGTCCACCAAACTGGCGGCAATGTCGCTCTTTCCCGGTTTAATGCGCCCCGGAAATGAAATGATCAGAGGCACCCGAGCTATCTCATCATAGAAGGATGATGTACTTTTCCAAAACATACCGTGTCCACCCGCCATATCACCATGATCGGCGGCAAACACCACAATCGTGTCATCGGACCGGCCGGTTCTGTTGAGCGCGTCCAGCACCCGGCCGATCTGGTCATCCACAAGGCGAACACACCCCGCGTAGATGCGAAGCAACTCGTGCAGTCCTGCCTCTGCCTGATCGTCCATATCGAGTACAAGCCGGCGCGAATCCTCCTTATCAAAGCGCGCGTCCGACTTGCCGTAGTTGGCTGGCAATTTGATCTGGTCAGGGTCGAAACTTTCGTAGTAAGGAGACGGAACCGCATTGGGGTCGTGAGGCCAATTCAGGGAGCAAGTGATCATGAAAGGATTAGCCCCCAGGTTGCGAAGCGTCCTGACGGTCCGCTCAGCCACGCGGTAATCGAAAACCTGGTCCACCGGGAGATCCAGCCTTCCCGTCTTGGATATGAGCTGCGTTAAAAATTTCGAACGCCCAGCCTTTCTCCATTTCTCCAATCGAATCGCGGCAGCTTTCCGGTAAGCTGGAGTGAGGGTCACCGGAAGAGCCCAATCGTACCAGTCCACCCACTGATCGGCGGGAAGGCGTCGAATCCGCTGGAAGGTTGCTTCCATCTCTCGCGCATATTCAAGGTGCTCACCATACGTGTCCTGGTAATAGGGCAGGCCCCCGGTGTCCGAAAGGTGCCACTTGCCATAATGGTGGGTCGCGTAGCCGGCATTATTCAGAAGCTTTTCCGTCGTGACATCCTTAATCGTGACGCCCTGCTCGGTCGGAGGGGATCCTCCCGCAGTCACGACGGCCGGATAGTCAATTTTGTTAACGTTGTAAGTGATCCCGTGGGAATGAGGGTATAGCCCGGTAATCAACGACGCTCTGCTGGGAGAGCAAAAAGGGGTTGTGCAGGTGGCATTGTTAAAGATCACCCCTTTGCCCGCCAGACGTTCGAGATGGGGTGTGGGGATCCAACCCCCATAGCAACTCAAGGCGGAAGCGTTCAACTGGTCGGACATGAGGATCAGTACATTAGGCTGCGTTTTGCCTTGCCGGTTATTTCCTCCCAGCGCGCTCCTCGCAACTCCGGAAAAGGCGGAAGCGAGACCAAACCCCATCTTGATGGCATTTCGCCGATTCATTGAATTCGCTCCTGTCTGGCCGATTATGACAGAATTCCCCTCGGTCTGTTCTGCCGTATGCGGCGTGCCCTATCCAGATTGACGACGTGCGGTTGGCGGCAGGGTTTCGGGCGTGAGAAAAGCCCACCGGCAGGACGTCACTGACCGTTCGACCCGCTATTCCACAACTGGAGATACAAGTTCTTCCTTTGTGATAATCATCTCCTCTGCTTTTCCAGATTTGCTTGCAGAGGGTTCATCTGAAATCTGCACTGGCAGATAGTAGATTGTCTTCCCACCAAGCTTAAGGAACCTGAGCGCATCTGACTCCTCAAGGTCGAGACTTATCCTCGTTGAAGTTCGCATGAACGAGATCAAAAAACCCTCTGGTTCACGATAGTCTTCACAATAACGGGCGACTTGATGAAACCCGGAGTTCATTTGGTCGCGAATAGTGCTTCGCGTGGAATCTACGGGTACGTATTTTGCGTCGATGATGAGGTAACGGCCCCCAGGTTCTCGCAGTATCAGGTCCGCTTCGCCGCTTGACGATCTGGCCTCGATGATAAACTCGACGTGCTGATTGAAAACATACTCGTCAAGATCATGCGCGAGGCCGCGCTCACCTTTGATCCCCTCTAATCCATCGTCTGCTATCGCCCGCAGTCTTTTCTGGTGGAACCACTCAGAGTGTTGCTTGTATTTCAGAAGAATGCTGTAGATTACATTTCGAGTATCAATCTGTTCGTCTAAATACCATCTATTGCCACATCACGGAGAGACTTGATAGCCTCCTTAGGATGTTCAAAGCCGTCCATCCCCGAATCCTCCTGCGTCATCGCACAAAAAGGACTTTCGGTTTATCTTCGCCTATTGTAAAATATTCTTGAAGGGTACGCGCCGGCCGCCTACACTCTGGAGCGCTTCTTTAGGAGGCAGAAGATTGGTTCTAATCTCGCTGGACACCCCGCAGTTTCACCTATTGGAGAGGGTTCGCCGAATTGACCCTGTCCGGTACTCATCCTTCAGGGATACTTGGAGAAGGCGAGGGTGCACGCTGGTATTCACGATGGCGCAAGCGAGCGAACTGGGACGGTACGGAAACACGCCGCGCCGGGAAGCAAGATATCAAGTGCTCGCCGATTTAGCACCTATTCGCACAGACCTATTTGACCCGGAGCGCATGTCAAGTGGACCCCGCATTTTGATCCAGCGAGAGATCGTTCGCGCTATGGTGGAGCGGGGTATCATAAAAGCAATCAATCGAGACGCCGACCCGCTGCCTAAATGGACAGAAATACTGCCGGGGCGCTTGAACGCCTCCCAGGCGTTCCTGTTAAGAGTGATTGAGAATGAAGATTACCGGAATGCATCGGAGCTCATGTACAAAGCGGCTCGATTTAGAGCTTCGGCGGAAAAGGCCGTTGGTCAAATGGAGCAGAAGGCAGCGAAAAAGACCCATGGTCAAACCGAGAAGAAGGGACGCGTGGGGAATCTCCCAAGTACGCCACTTTCCCCAGAGAAAGTGCTCGCTGCTCGCACGGGGATGGAGAAAGCAATTGCTTTTTTGCAAGAGCAATCCCGGCGGGGGGAGCTGCCTCCGATACCTGCAGACGGACTGCCCGCGATTTCTGATTTGCATCTAGGGTTCTTGGGTCGAGCGGCAGAAGTGGGAGTCCAGGCCGCACTGCTTGAACGATTGCCCGTCGCTCGCTTGAGTAATGCGGAGCTACTGAAAATGACGGGAGACGATCTGGTCGATAACTGCGCATTCGAAGTCTGCGTCCGTGCTTTTGCGCGTGACATACTTAAGGCAGATGAAACCGATCAAGATTTCCTTGCACGAACGCTTTCCTTTACCGACTGCCCAGGTTCCTGGCTTCAAAGAAGGTTAGAGCTCTGCGTGCGGCGCGGCTGCCTCGAACCAAAACCCAATCACCACTTCGACGCGGAGCGTCTAGGATATTTGCCATATGTAGACCTGATGCTGACTGACAAGCAGATGGTCGAATTCGTTCGGCAGATAAGGCGTGACAAGTCCACGCCGGCCCGAATTCGAGATGTTCGGCCCGCTGTATCCATACCTAATTCAATTGACGCACTTGAAGAAAAGGTCAATTCGCTCTGCGCTGCGTCAAGGACAGCAGCGGTTAACGCCTAGTGCGAAGCCGCGGTCAGCACCTTCCTGACCGTGGATTCGTGGTGAGGCTAAAAGGCCACGGTCAATCGAAGTACGGTTGACCGTGGCTACCGCGCTTTGGCACCAGACGTTTGAAGAACGCCGGACATTGGGCGATTCTGAGGAGGAAAGTATGAGAAGGCCGGCAGTCTTTGTAAGCTCAACGTGCTACGACCTTAAGCAGGTAAGGGCCGACACCAAGCAGTTCCTCGAAAGCCTCGGACTTGAACCGATTCTTTCCGAATATAACAGCTTTCCCGTTGATCCCGACCTGGGTACCGTCGATAACTGTCTCAAGGTTGTGGAATTGAAAGCTGACATGTTTGTGCTAGTAGTAGGTGCGAGGTACGGTTCGCCCGCTGACCAAGGGCACTCGGTCACAAATTTGGAATTCCTAGCGGCAAAGGCAAAGGGGATTCCTGTGTATGTGTTCGTAATGCGCACGCTACTCGACATTCTGCCGGTGTGGCAGGCTAATCCTTTGGCTGATTTTTCCAAAATCGTTGACACTCCCAGGCTCCTTGAGTTCGTGGGGAAGTTAAAAGGTGGCGGTGAGACATGGGTCTTCCCCTTTGACACAGCCCAAGAGATATTCGATGTACTCAAAACACAGTTTGCGCACCTCTTCATGGACGCTCTAGAATTGCGACTCAGAGCAAGCAGCGCAGGTAGTCAACTCGAAAAATTCAGGCATCTACGAGGAACTGCGTTGCGGCTCCTGATCGAGCGGCCCCCCGGTTGGGAGTATCTCCTCTTTACGGAGGCTCTTTACGACGGGGTGAATGGCCTCACCGACCTGAAGAGAGATTGGCACTACCAAGTAGCGATAGGTGGTGCGAGCACTGTGTTGAGCCCGTTGGGACTGAATGAGCACTTCAAAGGAAAGCTTTCTGAGGCCCGGCGGATCGTCGAAAATGCTGCGATACTAATCAATCAAGCGTGGACTGCTGCCATCGGCAAACCTGGTGAACCCGCGGAAGCTGAGGGGATTCTGTACGCTGCGGGCAGATTGACATCTGTATATCGAAACGCATTGGAGTGGAAGCTGGACTTCCAGCGACTCGCCATGCCGCCCGAAATGAACAGGCTTATGCTTTTGACGAGTTGTCTCTGCGATAACATAGTGAGGGAAATTGAGGAGTTCAGCCAATTCTTGAAGCCAGCTACCGCCGATGCCGTTCGTGCTGCACGCGCGGGAGAAAAGGCTGAGGTCAGGCGGACACTAACTCTAACGGTCCCAGACATGACGGAAGCTTATGCGGAGTTAAGTCGCGTCGCCGACCTAATCTCATCCGGTGCCCTTAAATAAGACTAGCGGGTAGTGGGGGCATGCGGTCGGGCAGAAATACCGATCCCGCAATTACGCCAGTTTTTGGGCGATTCGCTCGTCCAAAATTTCGCGCACGGTGAGGGGCACTATCACGGTGTGCTGCCTGCGAAAGAAGGCGTCGATTTCTGTCAGTGCATCGCTAGAGAAATCGAAGCTCACGAAGAAACCCTTCTTGCGCTTGGCCCTCAGCATCGCGGCTTCGAATTTGTCAACGTCCGGGCGGCCCACCTTATCCCCCTGCTTTACCTGGATGGGGTACCAGTCGTCCATGAAGTCAAGCTCACCCGCCGCCTTGCCGCTTTTGTGAGGCACGGCCGATAGCGGATAAATGCGGCCATCAATGCCCATATCGCCGACC